>ENA-OOZY01000323-OOZY01000323.1-human-gut-metagenome-genome-assembly--contig:-NODE-323-length-38329-cov-5.256231_pt1 | contig 38329 bp, 35 predicted proteins | sample MGYA00241047_ERZ501410 | MGnify/ENA primary metagenome ERZ501410 (study PRJEB25962, sample SAMEA2042621) | human gut metagenome | biome: human gut; feature: human-associated habitat; material: faeces... | reverse complement strand
CCCCAGCCGATGCAGTCACCGGCCCGCTTTTCCAGCGTCAGGTAGTGCTCCCGCGCCAGATTGTCCCCCTGCATGGCCAGGTCGTAGTACTTGTTGATGAGGGCAATGTCCAACCCGGCGGGACAGGGATGGCAGTGCTTGCAGTAGACGCAGCGGCCCACCGCACCGTCAGGCGCCAGCTCGCCGAGGCAGGAGTAGTCCCGCTCCTCCGCCGGGGCGTCCAGACAGGCCAGCACCTCCCGCATCTCCTGCTCATTGCCGAAGCCGGGCAGCACGGCGATAACGCCGGGCTTGTCCAGCGCGTACTGGATGCACTGCGCCTTTGTCAGGGCTACGCCGAAGGGGGACTGAGCGGCATCCAGCAGCTGTCCGCCGCAGAAGGGCTTCATGACGGTGATGCCCACGCCCTCCCGCTGGCAGCGGCAGTACAGGTCGTACCGCTCGCCGCTTTCACCGATGCCGTACTCGCCGGAGGTGTAGTCCGCGCCGAAGTGGATCTGCAGATACACCTTGTCCCGGATGCCCTCCAGCGCCTTGCCGTAGGCATCGAAGATGGCGGCGTGGCCGCCGGCCATGTCGAAGTAGTTGACGCCGCTTTCATAGGCGGCGCGGACGGTGGCGATGATCTCCTCCTCGGGCTGTGCGCCGATGACAGAGGAGCCCATGCCGATAATGCCGACCTTTTCCTCGCCGTGGGGCAGAACGCGGTATTCCATGATAAAACCTCCTATGTATGATGAATGCGCTGAGTCTACATCCAGATCAGCCAGACCAGCACATAGCCGGAGATGACTGCCGCCAGCGTGAAGGGTACGCCGAATTTCATGAACGTGCCGGAGCTGACGGAATAGCCCTCCTTGCGGAGGATGCCGATACCGGCGATGTTGGCGCTGGCGCCGATGGGCGTCAGGTTGCCGCCCAGCGTGGCACCCACCAGCAAGCCGAAGTACATCAGGTTCGGTTCCACCGCCAGCCCGCCGGCGGCGCTGAGCCGTTCCGTCACCACGGCCACCACAGGCAGCATGGTGGCGGTGTAGGGGATGTTGTCGATAAAAGCGGAGCAGAGCACGGACATCCAGACGATGACGGAGTAGACGATGAAAATGGAGCCGCGGGAGCCGTCGCCGCTGATGCCGACCAGGGCGGTGCCCAGCAGGTCGATGATACCGGCGCGGCTGATGCCGCCGATGACCACGAACAGACCGGCCAGCAGGGACAGCGTATAGAAGTCGATCTCCAGCACGGCCCGGCCGATGATCTCCCAGCTGCCGGAGCGCCGCACCTCGCGGATGAGGCCGATCACGAAGAAGAACATACAGATCAGGCCGTTGGTGATCTCCAGCTTATAGAACTGGCCAGGCTGCGCCGCCGACTGGTAGGGGATGAAAGAGACGGCGATCAGCGACGCGATGGTGAGGCACAGCAGCCAGGTGGGGCCTTTGTCCTCCACCGGCGTGCGGTCGTGCAGACGGATGGCGGCGTTCTCCTTCCGGAAAAACCAGAGGATGATGAGGGCGCTCAGCAGGGCGCCGCACTCCGTGACCCAGAACATGCCGGGCTTGCCGTCCACAAAGAAAAAGTCCATGAAGTCCAGCCCGGCGGCCTTGGCCAGCAGGATGGACGTGGTGTCGCCTACCAGCGTGGCGGCGCCCTGCAGGTTGGAGGAGATGGCGATGCAGATGATGGCAGGCACCGGCGAGATGTGCAGCTTTTTGCACAGAGCCAGCGCCACCGGCGCCACCATCAGCACCGTGGCCACGTTGTCCACAAAGGCGGAGATCACACCGGCAAACAGGGACAGCACCACCACCAGCCACTTGACGCTGTGGATATGGGAGACGAGGATGTCGCTCATCCGCTGGGGCATTTTGGACTCGATGAACAGAAACACCGTGCCCATGGTGCCGGTGATCATCAGGATCACGTTCCAGTCGATCTGCCGCAGGGCATCACCCACGGTGTAGCGGAAGTCCGGAAAGACGCCGGTGCTGCCCACCGCCACGAAGATCACCGCGGACAGCACCGCCACATAGGGACGGATCTTCTGAAAGGCGAACATGAGGACATAGGTGACGACGAAAAGGATCGCTGCGAAAATCGTTGCATTCATAGGGTTTATACCATCCTGTTCTGTTTGGTGACGGAATATCAGTTCTGCCGGTATATCCGCATGTCCGTCAGCAGCGGATAGCACACCGGCGCGGTACTGTCCAGATCGGCGCGGTGCATGTCCACGGCGGTGATCTGGCTGTTGTCGTAGGTGGTGTAGTAATACACGCCCCGGTCGGCATTGCAGCAGCCGGTGTACAGCGTCAGTTCACAGGCGCCGTCGGACAGGCGGCAGCAGCCGCGCTGCTGCGCCGCGGCGCCCAGAATGTGGAACAGCTGGCTCAGGCTCTCCGTCTCGCCGTCACCGGAGACGGAGTTGGCCCGGACAAAGGCTGTCCGCACGAACCGGGACTGGGAGGACAGATCCCCCGGCAGCCCCATGGCGCCCATGCCCCGGCTGTACGCCGCCAGCGGCAGCTCCGGCGCGAACCGGTTCACCGGCGGCTCCGGCGACAGCTGGGCGTAGTTGTTCAGGGCAAACAGCTGCATGGGGAACGGCGGCTCATTGGTCAGCACCCACGCCGGATCGTCATAGACGCGCAGCCCGTCGGCCACCGGCTCTAACGCAATGCAGCCGGTGCGGTCGGCGATCATCCAGTGGAGCCGCGCCGCCGGCAGGCCATCGCAGAACGGCGTATCGGTGATGTTGGTGCGCGCCAGCAGCGCCCGGGCCTCCGCCAGCGTGGCGCAGCGTCCCAGCAGCCAGGGGATCAGTTCAAATTGGGCCACGTTTTCCACGCCCGTCCGCACCGGGTGGTACACCGCGCTGCGCACGAAGTTCAGTCCCGCGATGCACAGGCCCTTTTCATTCACCGCATCGTAGTACAGGGGAAAGCCGTCCCGCATGTGGGCCATGCCGATCATGGCGTAATGCGTCTCCAGCGCGGCCCCGTGCCGCAGGGGCAGAGACCACCGGCGGGGCGTGATGACCACGCTCTCCCCGAAGGAGCGCTCGTAGTCCAGATTCCGCCCGAAGTAGAAATGCTTGGTCTGATATGTGGCTGCCGTACACATGGCGCCGCCTCCTTTGTTTTTTCACAGTATGCCCCGCGGCGAGGGAAAAACTCGCCGCGGGGCATTTTTTCACATCCGCTTGTCTTTTTCCAGCACGGCCTGCACCGCCGCATGGACCGCCGGCTCGAAACCGCCGCCCTGCAGAGCCAGCAGCCCCTCCACCGTGGTGCCGCCGGGGGACGTGACCTGGTCGATCAGCGCCCAGGGGTGCCGTCCGGACAGCCGTACCATGCGGCCGCTGCCCTCCGCCATGGCGGCAGCGATCTCCACCGCCATGCCCTTGGGCATGCCGGCCTGTACCGCCGCCTCCGCCAGCGCGTTGATGTAGAGGTAGGTATATGCCGGGGCGGCGCCGCCGATGGCGCCCACGATGCCCATGAATTTCTCCGGCACCTCCACCGCCGTGCCGAAGGTGCCCAGCAGCCGGGCGGCCAGCGCCCTCTGGGCCGCGTCGGCCACATCGTTGGCGCACCATCCGGTGACGGATGCGCCCACCACGGCGTTGATGTTGGGCATGGCGCGGACAATGGCCTCGCGGCCCAGCCGGGCCTCCAGCCACGCCAGTTCCTTGCCGGCTGCCACGGACAGGAACAGCCTGCCCGCCGCCAGCGGCGCGATCTCCGCCAGCACACCCTCCAGGATCTGGGGCTTTACCGCCAGAACCACCACGTCGCTGGCTGCCAGCACCTCTGCATTGGAGGCGCACAGCCGCAGGCCGCAGCTCTCCGCCAGCGCCTTTGCTTTTTCCGGATGGGGATTGTGGCCGCAGAGGGTCACGCCCTCCAGCTTTGCCGCCGCGATGCCCCGCACCATGGCGGAGGCCATATTGCCCAGTCCGATGAATCCGATGACCATATGCGTCCCCTCCTCTTTACTGCGGCATGACCTGTACGATGCCCCGGGCACAGTCCACGGACACCTGCACGCCGTCATGGAGCCGCCGGGTGGCATGCACCGCACCGATGATCACCGGCTTGTGCAGCAGCAGCCCCACGGTAGCCGTATGGCCCTCGGCGCTGATCTCCTCGCTGATGACCGCCGCCGCCTCCTTCATGTAGGGCAGCAGCTCATTGTTGGTATAGGGCACCACCAGCACATCGCCGGGGTGGAACTTCTCCGGCACCTCCTCCGGCGTGCGGCAGACGCACAGCGGGCCGGCGGCTGTCTGGTCGCCGATGCCGGCGGCATTGACCAGCGCGCCGCCCACCTGCTCGATGCGGATCATATTGGTGGTGCCGGACACGCCCACGGGCACGCCGGCGGTGACCACCACCAGATCGCCGTGCTTCACAAGACCGGCTCTTTCCGCCGTGTCGATGGCGGAGCGCACCAGCTCGTCGGTGCTGTCCGCCCGCTCCATCATAATGGGCACCAGCCCCCAGTAGAGCGCCATCTGACGCTGGATCTGGGGATCCAGCAGCAGCGCCACCACCGTGGCCTCCGGACGGAACCGGCTGACCATCTGGGCGGTGATGCCCCCCTGACTGACCGTCAGGATGGCGTCGGCGCCGATGTCCGCCGCCGTGGTGCAGGCGGCGTGGGCCGTGGCTGCCGTCACGGACAGGTGGGTGCGGGCCGGGGGTACCGCCGCCCGGGAGCAGTCGATGGTGCTCTCCGTCCTGCGGGCGATGGCGTCCATGGTCCTGACCGCCTCCACCGGGTACTTGCCCGCCGCCGTCTCACCGGAGAGCATGATGGCGCTGGTGCCGTCGTAAATGGCGTTGGCCACGTCGGTGATCTCTGCACGGGTGGGCCGGGGATTCTCGATCATGGAGTCCAGCATCTGGGTGGCGGTGATCACCGGCTTGCCGCAGGCCACGCACTGGGCGATCATGTCCTTCTGAATGGCGGGGATCTCCGTGAAGTCGATCTCCACGCCCATGTCGCCGCGGGCCACCATGACGCCGTCGGCCTCCGCAAGGATCTCCCGCAGGTTGCTGACGCCCTCCTGATTCTCGATCTTGGCGATGATGCGAATCCGGGAGTGGACGCTGTCCAGCACCCGGCGGATGTCCCGGATATCGGCGGCGCAGCGGACGAAGCTGGCGGCAATGAAATCAAAGCCCTGCTCCACGCCGAACAGGATGTCGTCCTTGTCCTGCTGGCTCATATAGGGCATGGACAGGGACACGCCGGGAACGTTGACGCCCTTGTGGTTTTTCATGACGCCGTTGTTCTCCACCCGGCAGCGGATGGTCTTGCCGGCAGTCTCCAGCACGGTCAGCCGCACCAGTCCGTCGTCCAGCAGGATGGTGTCCCCGGCGCCGACATCCTGGGGCAGCTCGGCGTAGGTGATGGCGCAGCGGGTCTCGTCGCCCTCCACGTCCTCCGTGGTCAGGGTGAACTCCTGTCCCGCTGTCAGCTCCACGGAGCCGTTTTTGAAGTTGCGCAGCCGCACCTCCGGGCCCTTGGTGTCCAGCATGGCCGCTACCGGCAGATCCAGCTCCTCCCGCAGAGCCTTTACGGCGTCCAGCCGTGCCTTGTGCTCCGGATGGGTGCCGTGGGAGAAGTTGAAACGGGCCACGTTCATGCCCGCGAGCATCATGTCCCGCAGCACGCCCTCCCGGTCAGTGGCCGGGCCGAGTGTACAGACGATCTTGGTCTTTCTCATATCATATAGCTCCTTTCCAACGCGGGAAAGCGTTTGGCATTTTGGATGTACTCTATTTTAACAGTATTCACCGTTCCCGGCAAGGGGATTCCTGACGGACAAAAAACGGCATCTGCCTGTCCCCAGCGTCTGCTCCACCTCATCCCGGAACTGCCGGCACAGCGCCTCCGGCACGAAGGCCAGCGCCGTGCCGGCGAAGCCGCCGCCGTGTACCCGGACGGCGCCCTGCCCGCCCAGCGCCCGGCGGCACAGGGCCAGCGTCAGCGCCAGCGCCTGATGGCGCGGGTCTGCCGCCGTCACGTTCTGGAGATACTGCCACGATGATGCGCCGGAACTGTTGACCAGCGCCAGAAACGCCTCAAAGTCCCCCCGGCGCAGGGCCTCCGCCTCCGCCCTCGCCCGGCGGTTCTCGTCAAAGACGTGGATGGCCCGCAGCACCGCCCGGTCGCCTGCCGCCGCACGCACCTCCGGCAGGCGGCGGTAAAACGCGGCCTCGTCCACCTCCCGGAGGACATCCTTTCCGAACACGCGGCACACCTGCCGCAGCTCCTCCGGAATGGCGGCGTACTCCGCCGTCAGACCGGCGTGATCCGCGCCGCTGTCCACGACGCACAGGCGGTATCCGCTGCGGCGGAGATCACAGTCGATGCGCGCCACCACCGGCTGCGCCGGGTGGGCGAAGTCCATGTACACCAGTCCCTCCACGCTGGAGGCCATCTGGTCCATCAGACCGCAGGGCTTGCCGAAGTAGTCCCGCTCCGCCGTCTGGCCCATGCGGGCGATGTCCTCCGCCGATACGGCGCCGCCGCAGAACAGGCCGTTGAACACCCGGCCCAGCAGCACCTCAAAGGCGGCGGAGCTGGAGAGTCCCGACCCCACCGGCACCTGACTTGTCACGCGGACATCCACGCCGGACAGCGCCGCGCCCCGGGCGGCGAACTGGGCCGCCACGCCCCGCACCAGCGCCGCCGTGGTGTTTCGCTCCTCCGGATGGACGGCCCAGCAGCCGATGGCCACCTCCACCGGCGCATAGCCGTCGGAGAACACCCGGATGGTGTCGGTGCCGTTGGGCGTCACCGACGCCCGCAGCTCCAGATCCACGGCGGCGGCCAGCACGCAGCCGTGCTGGTGGTCGGTGTGGTTGCCGCCCAGCTCCACACGGCCGGGTGCGGAAAAATACTGCTCCATGACAGTTCCTCCTGCTGTTTTCTACCTGCATCATAGTCCGCCGCGCCGCCGCTGTCAACTGCCCTTGCATTTCCTACCGTATTGGTGGTATAATAAACCCGGAATTTATCCGCAAAGGAGGCTTTCTCATGATCTCCACCAAGGGCCGCTATTCCGTCCGCATCCTGCTGGATCTGGCGGAGCACCGCAACGGCGGCTATATCCCCATGAAGGAGGTGGCCGCGCGGCAGGACATCTCCTTGAAATATATTGAGCGCCTGATGCCCGCCCTGAAGTCGGCGGGACTGATCGACAGCGTCCACGGCGCCGGCGGCGGCTACCGCTTGACCCGTGAGCCGGAGGCCTACACGCTGTGGGAGATCCTGACGCTGGCGGAGGGCGATCTGGCGCCGGTGTCCTGCCTCCAGCGGAACGCCGCGCCCTGCCAGCGGGCGGCGGAGTGCCGCACGCTGCCGGTGTGGCAGGGGTATTACGACCTGACCCGGGACTACTTTTCCGGTATCACGCTGGCCGATCTGATGAACACGCCCCAGGGGGATAACTATGTGATCTGATACATGCCCCGCGGCAGAAGCCGCGGGGCATGTACCGCACAAAAAAGCGGAGTGCGTCAGCACTCCGCTTTTTTGTTGTCTGCTCAGTCCGCGAACAGCGGCGTGGACAGGTAGCGGTCGCCGGTATCCGGCAGCAGCACCACGATGTTCTTGCCCTCGTTCTCCGGGCGCTTGGCGATCTCGATGGCCGCCCACAGCGCCGCGCCGGAGGAGATGCCCACCAGCACGCCCTCGCTGCAGCCCATCTCCTTGCCCAGCTTGAAAGCATCGTCGTTCTCCACGGGGATGATCTCATCGTACACCTTGGTGTCCAGCACGTCGGGGACGAAGCCGGCGCCGATGCCCTGGATCTTGTGGGAGCCGGCTACGCCGGTGGACAGCACGGCAGAGGACTTGGGCTCCACCGCCGCCACCTTTACGGCGGGGTTCCTGCCCTTCAGGTACTGGCCCACACCGGTGACGGTGCCGCCGGTGCCTACGCCGGCCACGAACCAGTCCACCTGACCGTCGGTGTCGGCCCAGATCTCCGGGCCGGTGGTCTCAAAGTGGGCCTTGGGGTTGGCGGGATTCACGAACTGGCCGGGCACGAAGCTGTCGGGGATCTCCTTGGCCAGCTCGTCGGCCTTGGCAATGGCGCCCTTCATGCCCTTGGCGCCCTCGGTAAGCACCAGCTCCGCGCCGTAGGCCTTCATGATCTGGCGGCGCTCCTCGCTCATGGTCTCCGGCATGACGATGATGATGCGGTAGCCCCGGGCTGCCGCCACGGAGGCCAGACCGATGCCGGTGTTGCCGGAGGTGGGCTCGATGATGACGCTGCCGGGCTTCAGGACGCCCTTGGCCTCAGCGTCGTCGATCATGGCGCGGGCCACGCGGTCCTTCACGCTGCCGGCGGGGTTAAAGTACTCCAGCTTGGCCAGGATCTTTGCCTTCAGGCCGAACTTCTTCTCAATATGGGTCAGCTCCAGCAGCGGCGTCTTGCCGATGAGCTGGTCAGCGGATGTATAAATGTTGGACATAATGATCCTCCTTTTCTTCGATCACGTCAGTTTGTTGTCTGTATCTCTTTATCGTATGGTGCGCCCGGAGGCGGAACAGCCGCCGCGGCAACATCGAAAGTCCGTATGGTCTGCGGGCCGTGTCCTCATGGCACACCCTCCTGTTCTTCGGAATTACTACCTATCCGGTAGGTTGGTTATGTTATACCACGCCGGTCTCCGTTTGTCAACAGGAAATTTCCGCGCCGACCGATTTTTTTCACCCCCGGCCCGCCCCGGCATAGAATGAGAACGGAGAGGGATTCTCCGCATTTTTTGTGACAGGAGGTCACAGGTTTTATGAGCATACATCTCCGTCATGCTGCCGCCTGCTATCAGGCCCCCGACGGGGAGGTGGAGGCGGTACGCGACGTATCCTTTGACGTGGCGCAGGGGGAGTTCGTCAGTCTGGTGGGGCCGTCCGGCTGCGGCAAGTCCACGCTGCTCAGTGCCATCGCCGGGCTGGAGCCTCTGTCCGGCGGCGCCATTGACGTGGCGGGCAGGCCCGTGACGGGGCCGACCCGCCACATCGGGTTCATGCCCCAGCGGGATCAGCTGTTTGAGTGGAAAAGCATCTGGGACAACGTGACGCTGGGTCTGGCGGTGCAGCGTGAGAGAGGGAGCGCCGCCTATGACCATGTCGCGGAGCTGCTGGAGCGCTACGAGCTGGCGGGCTTCGCCAGAAAGCGGCCCTGCCAGCTGTCCGGCGGCATGCGCCAGCGCTGCGCCCTGATCCGCACGCTGGCCACCGATCCGGAGATCCTGCTGCTGGATGAGCCGTTCTCCGCCCTGGATTACCAGACCCGCCTTGCGGTGTCGGCGGACATCTGGCGCATCATCCGGCAGGAGGGCAAGACCGCCCTGCTGGTGACCCATGACATCGCGGAGGCGGTGAGCATGTCTGACCGGGTGGTGGTGCTGTCCGCCCGGCCCGCCGTGGTGAAAACGGTGCTGGACATGGGGACGCTGCGGGGGCTGCCTCCGCTGGAGCGGCGGAATACCCCGGAATTTCACCGCTTTTTTGACTTGATTTGGAAGGAGCTGGATGTGCATGGCTGACACCCCGCTGTCCCCGCGCCGGCTGGCGTATCTGTCCGGCGTCCGGCGGCAGAAGCGCCGCATCCGCATCTGGCAGATCGCGCTGCTGGTTGGCCTGTTCGGCTTCTGGGAGCTGAGCTGCCGGCTGGGCCTTTCCGACGGCTTTCTGGTCAGCTGCCCCAGCCGTATGGCGGCCACGTTCTGGTCGCTGTGCCGCTCCGGCCAGCTGCTGCACCACATCGGCGTGTCCTGCCTGGAAACGGTGGCCGGCTTCACCGTCGGTACGCTGCTGGGCACGGCGGTGGCTGTGCTCATGTGGTGGTCGGACACGGCGGCCCGCATCCTCGACCCGTACCTTGTGGTGCTGAACGCCCTGCCGAAAACGGCACTGGGCCCTATTTTTATCGTCTGGATGGGCGCGGGCACGGGTGCCATCGTCACCATGACACTGGCCATCTCGCTGATCGTGACCATCCTGAACATGTACACGGGTTTCCGGGCCACCGACCCGGAAAAGGTGCGCCTCATGCGCACGCTGGGAGCCACGCGGCGTCAGATCCTGTGGATGCTGGTGTTTCCCGCCAACTGCCCCACCCTGTTTTCCACGCTGAAGGTGAACGTGGGCCTTTCGTGGGTGGGTGTCATCATGGGCGAGTTCCTTGTCTCGCGCGCCGGTCTGGGCTATCTCATCGTCTATGGCTCGCAGGTGTTCAACATGGATCTGGTGATGACCAGCGTGCTGATCCTTGCGGCTGCGGCGGTGCTGATGTACCTGCTGGTGCTGCGCGGGGAAAAAATATTGAACGACTATTGGGGGGTACGATCATGAAAAAACTGCTGACATTTTTCTGCGTCGCCGCCCTGCTGCTGCCGGTGCTGCTCACCGGCTGCGGCAGCGGCGGGCAGGCCGCGTCCGTCACCGTCCGGCTCAACGAGGTGACCCACTCCGTATTTTATGCGCCGCAGTATGTGGCCATGAGTCAGGGGTTCTTCGCCGACGAGGGGCTGGATGTGGAGCTGACCAACGGCGGCGGCGCGGATAAGGTCATGACCGCCGTGGTGTCCGGCAGCGCTGACATCGGGCTGGCCGGGCCGGAGAGCTGCATCTACATTTACAACCAGGGCAAGGACGATCATCCCATGATCTTCGCACAGCTGACCAAGCGTGACGGCTCGTTCCTGGTGGGCCGCACCGACGGCACCTTCTCCTGGGACGATCTGCGGGGCAGCACGGTCATCGGCGGCCGCAAGGGCGGTGTGCCGGAGATGACGCTGGAGTATGTGATGAAGCAGAACGGCGTCGTCCCGCAGGTGGACGCGGTGGTGGACACCTCCGTGCAGTTCAATATGATGGCCGGGGCCTTCACCGGCGGGCAGGGGGACTACGTGACATTGTTTGAGCCTACCGCCACCGAGGTGGAGCGGGCCGGACACGGCTACGTCCTGTGCTCCATCGGCGAGGAGTCCGGCGAGATCCCCTACACCGCCTATTTCGCCAGCCAGAGCTATATGGACGCCCATCCCGACGTGGTGCAGGGCTTCACCAACGCCATCGCCCGGGCACAGCGCTGGATCACGGAGCACACCGACCGGGAGGTAGCGGAGGCCATCTGCGGTCAGTTTCCCGATACCAGCCTTGACGTGCTGGAGGCCGTCACCGCCCGCCACCGCCAGATAGACGCGTGGAACACCGTGCCCATGATGGAGCAGTCCGCGCTGGAGCGGCTGGAAGCGGTGATGACCGAGGCCGGCGAGCTGCAGAAGGCGGACTGGGTGGACTTCAGCCGTCTGGTGGATAACAGCTTCGCGGAAAAAGCCGCCGCCCAGCTGGGGTGAAAAAATAAAGAGAGCCGCCCTTGGGCGGCTCTCTTTTACGCTATTCCTCTGTCGGCAGGGAAATGTCGCCATGCTCCTTTTCGTAGGCAGCTACATACTGTTCAAGCGCAAATTCGATCTCTTTGTTGGCGGAACGTTTATGCGCGGCTGCGATCTGCCTTACCTTGCCCAACAGTTCCTCGGATACCCGCAGGGAAAATGGCGTATAGTAGTTTGCCATGACATCACCCACTTCAATTTGATGGCTTGATGATATCATTTCGCTGTTGTATAATAAGAATGCACAATGGCATCAAATAGATATCAAAAACGGAGGACAGAAAGCGATGGCAGATTATAAGGCCATGTATTTGGCGGCAATGGATGCTATGGAGCGAGCAATAGAAGCGCTGACGGAGGCCCAGCAAAAATGCGAGGATCTGTATGTGGAGACTTGTGGAGAACATATTTTGCGTTGGCCAGAAAATGTGCCGTGCAGACGGGACACGGACGAATAAAGAGAGAGCCGCCATTGGGCGGCTCTCTTTTACTCTTTCACGTCTGTCACGTTCTCGTCAGCTGGGCGCACAGCAGGCGGCTGACGGCGTCAGCCAGCCAGCCGGCGGTGGGAATGCGCTCCAGCGCCGCGCCGTAGATGCGGTGAGCGCTGTCCAGCTCCTGATCGGAGCCGGTGAAGATGCACACAGGGCGGATGCCCTGCCGCCGAAGGGCAGCGGCTTCCCCGGCGGTATCCTCCACGCCCCGCTTGCCGCTGTAACTGTGGCCACCCAGGGGCAGCGCGCCCACGGGGATGCGCTGGTCGTCGTTGGGACTGGCGTCCGACAGCAGCAACAGCAGCCGGTTCTCCACGGTGCTGCGGCGCATGAGCCAGCCCATGGCCCGCAGGGCCAGACCGTCCCGGTTCCACCCGGCGGCGGTGTAGTCGAAGCAGGCGTCGTTCTCCTCCGGATGGCCGAAGTCCCGGAGGATGCGCAGTACGGTACAGCCGCTGACGGAGCAGAAAAAGCTGACCCGTACCGGGATATGGCACCGCGTCAGGCTTTCCGCGATGAGGTAGGCCTGGGTGGCCAGCTTCTCCTGCTGCAGATTCTGGGAGGCGGAGCCGTCCAGCAAAATGTCCACCGACAGCTCGTCCGGCTCATCGGGCCGGCGGCGCAGGAACACCTGCTCGTCGTCCAGCGCGGCGGCTCGCCACGCCAGCGACGGCTGGAGCCGGCCCGCCCGTGCCCCTGTGCCGCCGTCGTCCTGCCGCAGCAGCAGGACGTTCTGCAGCTTCTGGGTCAGCTGGTGCAGGGCCATCTGGTTCTCCGTGAGATGCGCCTGATAGTAGGCGCGGTTCTTGGCCCGCTGCTGGCGGAAGTGCTCCGCGTCCCACGCGGCATTGGGGCCGGGAGGATGGTCCGGCGGCGTGCCGCGGGTGAAGTGCAGGCGGCAGTTTCTATGGGGGCCGGTGCACAGCAGGTGCTCCGCCTCCGCCAGCTCCGCCGGCGTCAGCATGGACACGCCGAAGCAGTCCTCTACATACCGCCGCAGAATAGGCTCCGGTGTGCGGCCCTGTAAAAACGACAGGAGCCGGGGCGCCTGCCCGGCTCCGCCGCCGCTGTCGGTGTGGGACAGCGCCCGCAGGGCGTTGGGCTTGATGAACCGGATGCCGCCGCCCTTTGTCAGGGAGCGCCCGGCCCATGCCGCCCACTGGCGGTCGGTGACGCTGCGCCGCGCCCGGTTGAAATATTGATATAGAAGCTCCTCCGTTTTACGGCTCAGCGTCTGCTCGTCCCACGCGGGGGAGAAGGCCAGTCCGTCCAGCAGGGCGGCCTGCCACCCGTCCTCCGTGTGGGGCGCGCCCAGTATCCGGGCGGCCCAGCTGTGCCGCAGCGCCGGTATCTGCCGGGGGTCGCCGCCCTCGCCGCCCTCCGCCAGCAGGCGGCGGGCATACGCGCGCCGCAGGGCGTCCAGCGCCGGACGGCGGGGCGATTCCTTTTCATAGACAGCGTGCTCCAGCCCCAGCCAGAACACATCCGTGTACAGCCCGCCCTGGGGCTGCTGCTGAAAGGCGTGGAGCATGGGTTGGAACCGGGAAAAGTCGTAGTCCCGGCGGGCAAGACCCATCACCGTGTTCATATACAGCTCCGGATCGCCCTCCGGGTCGAAGGCGGCCTGCTCCGGCTGCACGTCGTAGCGCCCGGCGCCGTTCCAGATCTGGTTGACGGCCCGGCGGTTCTGTAATTCCTCCCGGTCCATGTTACGCTCCGAACAGCTGGCTGCGGCTGAGATCCTGCGGGATCCGTGCCCACACCGTGTCGGCGGCCAGCTGCCGCTCAAAGGGCTCAAAGGCCTTGTTGATGATACCCAGCTTCATGGCCTGCCCGGAGGGGATGCCCGTCTCCATCAGGCGCAGCGCCGCCAGCAGGCCCCGGAGATCCAGCGCCTTGGTGGAGATCTCGCCGCTGTCGCACTTCTGCCGCAGGTCGCGGAACAGCAGGGCGAACTGCTCCGCCCACTTGGGGGACAGGGCAGGGAACGTGCGCCGCAGCAGCTTCTGCAGGTCTGCCTCGGAGATCACCGGCATGTCCAGCACCGCGAAGCGGGATACCAGCGCCTCGTTGAGCTCCCGTGTGCCGGCGTAGCCATAGTTCATGGTGCCGATAAAGCGGGTGGCGTCGTCCAGTGTGATGCGCTCATAGCCCGGCACGTCGATGACCCGGCGGTGGTCCAGCGTGGCGTGGAGCACCGCCAGCGCCTCGTTCTTCGCCATGTTCACCTCGTCCAGCACGCCGAAGCCGCCCAGCCGTGCGCAGCGGCAGATGGGGCCCTCACGGAACACCACCTCGCCCTTCTGCAGGGTGTCCGCGCCGATAAGGGCGGCGGCGTCCACATTGACGTACATGGACACATCCCACACGGGGCGGCCGAATACGGCGGCCAGATCCTCCGCCAGTACGTTCTTGCCGGTGGCCTTCGGCCCTGCCAGCAGCAGATGCTGGCCGCACAGCAGCGCCGCCGCCGCGCTCTCCCAGACCTCCCGGCCGTAGTAGAGGCACTGGGGCACAGGGATCCGGGCCTCCGCCTCCGGCGGCACGGGATGCGCCGCCCGGAAGTGCTGTATCTCCTCCAGCAGCGCCGGGTCGATGCCCTCGTCGCGCAGCTCCTTCCAAATATCCATCACTTCGCCCCGTTTCTCTTTTTGATGCCGTATTATACGCCCACCGGGCGCTAAGAGCACGTTAAGGTTTCGGAAAATGGAAAAAGCAGGAGGCCGTCCGACGGACGGCCTCCTGCTTTAAGGGGAGAGACGGCTTTCGCCGATCAGTGTTCCTCATTGGGGCGCTGGAAGACACGCTCCTCATGAGTACGGGAATGGCCGGGCAGAAGGGAGGCTGCCAGACCGAAAACAGCGGCGGGGAGCAGCCAGCTCAGGCCCAGATCATACAGGGGCAGGCTGGCCACGAAGGGGATGCGGACACCGTGGGCGGTGAGGGTGCACAGCACGCTGGTGATCAGCGCGCCGATGACGGCGCCGCGGCTGACGCGGTCCGGCACACGGGGCATCAGCAGGGAGATGAAGATCAGCACCAGCGTGGGCGGATAGATCACATCCAGCACGGGGGCGGCCACGGCCACGATGCGGTCGAGGCCCAGGTTGGACACCACGGCGCTGAACACGCAGATGGCGATGACAAACGCTTTGTAGGGCACCTTGCCGCGGCACAGCTCGGCAAAGTAGGCGGCGGCGGAGCTGGTCAGGGCGATGGCAGTGGTGACGCAGGCCAGGCCCACCACCACACCGAACAGGATCATGCCCACCTTGCCCATGAGGGCCTCCACGATGGCCATGATCAGCTGGGCGCGGCCGATGGCGCCGGTGTACTGGGCGGACACGGTGGCGCCCAGATAGGCAAGCCCCATGTACACGGCCAGCAGCAGGACGCCGGCCAGTACGGCGGCGCCGCTGACCACCCGGAACTGCTTTTTGCCGTTGTCGTAGCCCTTGGCGGTGACGCTCTGCAGCACGATGATGCCGAAGGGCAGCGCGGCCAGAGCGTCCATGGTCTGATAGCCGGCCTTGATGCCGGTGACGGCCACATTGGCGATCTGGGGCAGGGCGGCGATGTCGCCCAGCGGGGTAACGATGCCCTTGATGATGATGGCGAACAGACCCAGCAGCAGCAGCGGCGTCAGGAGCTTGCCCACGATATCCACCACGGCGGACTCCTTGATGCACAGGGCTAGGATCACCGCGAAAAACAGCACGGAAAACAGCACCGGGGACACGCCGGACAGATTGGGGGAAATGGCCATCTCAAACGTGGTGGCGGAGGTGCGGGGGATGGCCACCATGGGGCCGATGCACAGGATGATGGCGCACATCAGGATCTCGGAGGGCACCTTGCCTACGCGGAGGGTCACAGCCTCGCTGCTGCCCACGCGCAGCAGAGCGAACATGCCCAGCAGCGCCAGACCGATGTCGGCGATGAAGTAGGTGGAGAAGCCCGCCAGCCACTGAGGCCCGGCCTCCATGCCCAGATAGGGCGGGAAGATCACGTTGCCCGCGCCGAAAAACATGGAAAACAGCGCAAAGCCCACAACGATGATGTCCCGGATGGTGTTGCTTTTCTTCTGCATAGTTCCTTTTCTCCTCTTTTGTTCCAAGTTTTGCTGAACACTGGTCATGCAAAACGTGAATACAGGGTAACATTTTTTTCATGACTATGGAATTGAGCGTTATTGATGGGGGCATGAAAAAAACTGATGGCGCGAAAAATATTTACGATAAACTGGATAAAATTGGCAGGAAATTGACAAATAACCTGTTGAAAACGGCTGCGCGTTGTGATATATTGAAAAATACCTCTAAAATTATTGTGCAAAATGTCGAAAGTGAGGTTCCTATGGATGATAGCAAGCTGCGGGCACTGCTGACGGCCGTACAGTGCGGCAGCTTTGGAAAGGCCGCCGCGCAGCTGGGGTATACCCAGTCGGCCATGACCCATCTTGTCAGCAAGCTGGAGGCGGAGCTGGGCTGCACGCTGCTGCTGCGCAGCAGCAAGGGCGTCCGTCTGTCGGAGGAGGGGGAGCATCTGCTGCCCTATATCCAAAGCGTTATCGACGCCTGCGATACCCTGCGGCGGGAGGCGGAGGAGCAGGGGCAGGTCTACGGACGCGCCCTGCGCATCGGCTGCTTTGCCAGCATCGCCCGTGCCAGGCTGCCGGAGCTGCTGCGGAAGTTCCGCAAGCAGCACCCGGAGATCAGGGTGGACGTACTGGTGCAGGGCAACGAGCTGGCCGCCGCGCTGGAGGAGGACCGCATCCAGCTGGCCATCGTGGACGAGGTCTGCGCCCGGGGCTTCCAGTGGACGCCGCTGACGGACGCGCCGCTGGTGGCGGTGACGCCGCCGGACTTCCGGTGGTCGGAGGACACCATCTCCCTGGCCCGGCTGCTGCAGGAGCCGTTCCTGTCCAGTCCCGAGCAGTATGTGGAGCAGTATCTGCCCGCAGACACGCCCCGGCTGGAGGTAACGGCCTCCGATGATGGGGCCATCCTGTCCATGGTGGCGGGGGGCCTTGGCGTGTCGGTGCTGTCCGCCTTCTCGCTGGCGGGGTATGAGAATCAGGTAAAGGTCATCCCGCTGGATCAGCCGCTGTCCCGGCGGCTGGGCGTGGCGGTGAAGGCCATGCCGGCGGCCAACTCCCCGGCAAGGCTGTTTCTGTCGTTCCTGAAGCGGCAGTATCAGGGCGCGCTGCCCGAAGCAAAGTGAAAAAGAGCCGTCCCCGGCACAGCCGGGGACGGCTCTTTTTGTTGTGAGGTTCAGTCCAGCGGCGCCGGGACGGCGTCGGCGGGGATGGGGCAGGTATAGCCCCCGGCGGTGCGCTTGAGGAACTCCGCCCTGGCCTGGGCCAGCAGCTCCGGCTGCTCCAGCAGGTCGATGGCAGCGGCGCACAGCACCTTGCCGGCGTGGACGGTGGCCTTGTGGGCCATGGGCGTCTTGTTGCAGGACACCACCTGCCAGCTGTGGCAGGGCACATGGTTGGGCCACACCGCCACATGGATCTGGGCTGTGGGGCACTGATAGCTGACATCGCCCACGTCGGTGGAGCCGGCGTTGAAGGCGGGCCCCTGATACAGCGGCATCAGGAAGTCGTTGAAGTGGCCGGTCTGCATGGCCTTCACCTTCTCGGCGAAGGCGGGATCGTTCTCCGCGCCCACGCCGCCGGGGACGTCCCGGCCCTCGTAGGTGGCGGACAGCGTTTCCATGAAGGCGTGCTCCTCCGCCGTGCAGGGCGGCACGCCCAGCTGGGCGAAGTTGTCGTACAGCACCTTCTCCAGCGCGTGGTTGCATACGGTGTCGGAAAGACCGTCCACGAAGCGGCGCTCAATGGTGGTGTCCGTCATCAGCGCGGCGCCCTGGGCGATTTTATCCACCCGCTGATGCAGGGCCATGCAGTCCTTGACGAAGTTGGAGCGGATCATGTACAGGACGCTGGCCTGGTGCTGCACCACATTGGGGCTGGCGCCGCCGGCGTCCAGAATGGAGTAGTGTACCCGCGCGTCGCGGGGCATGTGCTCCCGGAGGAACTGGACGCCCACGTTCATCAGCTCCACGGCATCCAGCGCGCTGCGTCCCCGCTCCGGTGCGGTGGATGCCTGGGACGCCAGCCCGTGGAACGTGTAGACCATCTGGATACAGGAGTTGGTGGAGCCGGTGGTCACCTCGCTGCTGTCGCCGGGGTGCCACGTCAGCGCCGCGTCCAGCCCGTACCACAGGCCCTCCCGGGCCATGTAGGCCTTGGAGGCCACGCCCTCCTCGCCGGGGCAGCCGTACAGGATGACGGTGCCGCTTTTGCCGGTCTGCGTCAGGTAGTGCTTCATGCCGATGGCGGCGGCCATGGCTCCGGCGCCCAGCAGGTTATGGCCGCAGCCGTGACCGCTGCCGCCCTTCACCAGCTCGTGGTACTCTGTGCTGCCCGCCGCCTGCGAAAGACCCGACAGGGCATCGTACTCCGCCAGCAGGCCGATGACCGGCTTGCCGCTGCCGTAGGAAGCGGAGAAGGCGGTGGGGATGCCGCAGATGCCCTCCTCCACCTGAAAGCCCTCCTCCTTCAGTACCTTGACGAACAGGGCGGCGGACTTCACCTCCTGCATGGACAGCTCGGCGTAGTCCCAGACGGCGTCCGCCACCTCTGCGATCAGCTCCTTCTTATCATCAATGGCGGCCAGTGCCGCTTTTTTTGCTTCGTTCATCGTCTGCTCCTTTTTCACAGCACCTTCTTCAGGAAATCCTGAAGCCGGGGACTCTGGGGATGGTCGAAAATATCTGACGGCGTGCCCTGCTCGGCGATCTTCCCGGCGTCCATGAACAGCACGCGGCTGCCCACCTCCCGGGCGAAGGCCATCTCGTGGGTCACTACCACCATGGTCATGCCGGACTGTGCCAGCTCCTTCATGACCTCCAGCACCTCACCCACCATCTCCGGGTCCAGGGCGGAGGTAGGCTCATCGAACAGCATGACCTCCGGCTCCATGGCCAGTGCCCGGACGATGGCCACACGCTGCTTCTGCCCGCCGGACAGCTGGGCCGGCCAGTCGTGGGCACGGTCGGCAAGACCCACCCGCTGCAGCAGGGCCATGGCCTTTTCCTCGGCCGCCGCCCGGGGCTGCTTCTTGATCTTGATGGGCGCCATGGTCAGGTTGTCCAGCACCGTCTTGTTGGGGAACAGGTTGAAGTGCTGGAACACCATGCCCATCTTCTGCCGGTGCAGGGGCAGATCCACCTTTTTGCCGGTGATATCCACGCCGTCGAAAATAATGGAGCCGGATGTGGGCTTTTCCAGCAGGTTCAGGCTCCGCAGGAACGTGCTCTTGCCGCCGCCGGAGGGGCCGATGACCGCCATGACATCGCCCTTGCAGATGTCCACGGTCACGCCGTCCAGCGCCTTGACATCGCCGCCGTTGTAATACTTTTTCAGGTCATGCACCTGAATGAGTGCCTGTGCCATCAGATCTGCACCTCCCGCTGCTGCTTGCGCTTGCGTTCATAGCCGCTGTGCCGGTCGGCCCGCTGCATCTTCCGCTCAAAGTGTCCGAATACCTTGCTGAGGATGAATGTCATCAGGAAATAGATGATGCCCACGATCATCAACAGCTCGATGGGCAGGAAGGTGGCGCCCTTGACCACCAGGTACTGGGTCATCAGGTCGCCGATGAAAAACGTGGAGCCAAGGGACGTGTCCTTGACGATCATGATAAACTCGTTGCCCAGCGCTGGCAGGATGTTTTTCACCGCCTGGGGCACCACCACGAACCACATGGCCCTGCTCTCGCTGAAGCCGAGGCTCAGGGCGGCCTCCTTCTGGCCGGGGTCCACCGCCTGGATGCCGGAACGGATGACCTCCGACACATAGGCGGCGCTGTTGCAGATCAGGGCGATGGCGATGCAGAGGAATTTTTGCTTCGTCAGGGCGGGGACCAGCATGGGCAGGCCGAAATAGAAGAAGTACAGCTGCAGCAGCATGGGCGTGCCGCGGATGATCTCGATGTAGATCGTGGAGAGCCACCGCAGCGGCGGTATCTTCGACATCTTCATCAGCGCCAGTACAGAGGCGAACACCGCGCCGAAGGCCACGGTGATGGCCGCCAGTGCCAGTGTGTACTCCACGCCGTCGATGGGGAACTTGTCCCAGTATTTCAGGAACAGCGCGGCCATCTTTTCAAAGTCGATGAATTTCATGATCGTTCTCCCTTAGTTTCAGGAATCGGCGGTGGATACAAGGGGTGTATCCGCCGCCGGTCATATCGGTGCGGGACTCAGCCCAGTGTCAGCTCCTGTGCGTTCTCGCTCTTGCCCAGCTCCACGGCGTCCTTGTACCAGCCGTCGTAGAGGTTGGCGTCCTTGGCCTGTGCCAGAATGGCGTTCACCGCATCCAGCAGCTCTGTCGCGCCCTTCTGCATCATGATGACGTTGGCGGAGTACTCGGCCTTCACATCGAACTCCCAGGTGCAGATGGCCAGATCGGGGTTGGCGTCGATGATCATTTCCGCGTTGCCGTAGGCCACGGCCAGCGCCTCGATGTTGCCGCTCTTCAGCTCCATGACGCCCACGGTGATGTCACCGATGGCGATGGGGTTTGCGTCCGTCAGCTGCTCGGTGACCAGCTGCATCTGCAAGGAGGCGTTCTGGGCGCCCACGTCCTGACCGGCCAGATCCTCGGGAGAGGTGTACTTGTCGGCGTTCTCCTTCTTGATCAGCAGGGCCTGTCTCGTCTCGTTCTCACCGGCGTAGTAGTAGTCGCTGAGCTCGTAGTTCTGGGCTCTCTCCTCCGTCCAGGAGTAGCCGGAGATGCTCATAGGCACGGAGCCGGTGTATACGGCGGTCTGACTGGCGTCAAAGCCCATCGGCTCGATGACCAGCTCCACGCCCAAGTTCTCGGCGATGTACTTGGCCAGCGTGATGTCAAAGCCCACATACTGATCCTGACCGGTCTTGGAGGAGTCCACGAACTCCATGGGGGAGAAGTCGGGGCTGAGAGCTACGGTCAGCACGCCGTCGGCCTTGATCTTCTCCAGCGCGTTGGCCGGCTCGGTCACAGCAGCGTCTCCGCCGGCGGCATCACCGTCCGTATTGTTGGTCTCGGGTTTGGCGCCGCAGGCCATCAGGCCCATCGTCATGACCAGCGCCAGCAGCATCGCAAACAGTTTCTTCATGGTTCTTCCATCCTTTCTGTGTTGTCGCTCCCGTGGGAGCTTTGGTGCTTCGGGAGCGTGTCTCTCGTTGATGTTGCATGCTTTACCGCCACATATCAACAAAGCCAGGGGGAAATATGTATAATTATGCATAATTATACATATTTGTGGAATATACTTACATGATGCCCTGCGGGAAAGTCTCCTGTCGTGCAATTTGACAAGTGCCGGAAAACGGCTGTCCACCGGAGGGATAACGGCTGCTTACCGCGCCGCAAAACCATATAATATGTATCGTGGGATGCTCCACGCTTTAAATGATTAAATTATCCAAAGCAAGGGTCCGAAGCCTGCGAAATTGTGTGGAAAACGGCGATTGACAAAAGAATCACAAGGACATATAATACGACCATCAAAGACAAAGGCGTCTTGGAGAGCTTCTCTCAGGCGGCTTTGTCTTTTTTTGTGCGCAGCACCCTGAAAAAATCTGACGAAGGAGGCATCTATCATGCGGACGATCATGGGTTTTTGCGGAACATGCAGTGATATTACAGACTTTACCAAGGGCTTGATGCAGGCAGCACCCCGCGGCCATGGGGAAAGCCGCATCGTGGATGTGGGCTGCGGCCTGCTGGGCTACCGCCGCCATGCGTCGGGGGAGCACCCCGCCGTGGAGCTGCAGCCGCTGACGCTGGACGGCAGCTACGCCGTGTGCAGCGGGGACTTCGTCAGCTACGGCGGTCTGCGCGCAGGTCTGCAGGCCCGGGGCTACACCTTCCGCAGCCGCTGCGACTGCGAGCTGCTGCTGCCCCTGTACCGGGAGTACGGTGTGAACATGTTCGGGATGCTCAACGGCGAATTTGCCGTCATCCTCTTTGACCGCGCCAGCGGCGAGTTTATCGCCGCCCGGGACCGCGCCGGTCAGCGCCCCCTGTACTACGGACAGGACGATGCCGGGAACACGGTGTTTGCCAGCGAGGCGGAGAGCCTGATGGGGCTGTGCCGCCGGGTACTGCCCTTTCCGCCGGGCTGCTACTACCGGAACGGACGCTTCATCCGCTTCAACGACAGCGTAGGCGCGGCCTGATGATCCTCAGCCAACCAGTTTCTCTCCTTAAATAAAGCACAAAGCCGCACATCTCAAGGGATGTGCGGCTTTGTGCGTCTCCGGACGGCATAATGTCTGCATAGCCTGCATAGAAATAGGCCAGCAGCAAACGTGTATGGGAGTGGTGCTCTATCCGAGAGAATCTGGAACAGCGGGCCCAGGAGCTGGCCCTTTACCTCATAGAAAACCGGACCACCGTCCGCGCCGCCGCGAAAAAGTTCGGCGTCAGCAAGTCCACGGTACATAAGGATCTGTCCGAGCGCCTGCCGCTGTACGACCGTGCGCTCTATACGCAGGTAAAGGCGGTGCTGGAGGAGAACAAGGCCCAGCGCCACATCCGGGGCGGACTGGCCACGCGGAAGAAGTACAAGGGTGCATAAAAACCGTCTCTCCATCCGGTACGCCGGATGGAGAGACGGTTTTTTGTTTACGCCTCCCTGGGCACCTGCTTCATGGACAGGCTGATGCGCTTTTTCTTTTCGTCCACGTCCAGCACCACCACCTTCACGATGTCGCCTACGGCCACGATCTCCGAGGGGTGCTTGATGAACTTATTGCACACCTGGGAGATGTGTACCAAGCCGTCCTGGTGGACGCCGATATCCACGAATACGCCGAAGTCGATGACGTTGCGGACGGTACCGGTGAGCACCATGCCGGGTTTCAGGTCCTTCATGTCCAGCACATCGGTGCGCAGGATGGGGGCGGGCAGGTCGTCCCGCACATCCCGGCCGGGCTTCATCAGCTCCTTCACCACGTCCCGCAGGGTGGGCAGGCCGATGCCCAGCTGACCGGCTGCCTTCTCCTCGCCCAGCAGCTTCACCTTCTGGGGCAGCAGGGCAATTTCGCCGTTTTTCACATCTGCCAGCGTGTAGCCGCACAGCGCCAGCAGCTGCTCCGCCGCGGCGTAGCTCTCCGGGTGGACGCCGGTGTTGTCCAGCACGCTCCGGCTCTCCGGTACCCGCAGGAAGCCGGCGCACTGCTCAAAGGCCTTTGGCCCCAGCTTCGGCACCTTCAAAAGCCGCTTCCGGTCGGGGAAGATACCGTTTTCCTCCCGGTACTTCACGATGTTCTTCGCCGTGACGGCGGTGAGGCCGGATACCCGGCTCAGAAGGCTGGCGGACGCAGTGTTCACATCCACGCCTACGGCGTTGACGCAGTCCTCCACTACGCCGGACAGCGTTTCGTCCAGCCGCTTCTGGGGCATGTCGTGCTGGTACTGGCCCACGCCGATGGCCTTGGGGTCGATCTTTACCAGCTCCGCCAGCGGGTCCTGCATCCGCCGGGCGATGGACACGGCGCTGCGCAGGTTCACGTCGTAGTCGGGGAATTCCTCCGCCGCCAGCTTGCTGGCGGAGTACACGGAGGCCCCGGCCTCGTTGACGATCATGTAGCTGACGCCGGGCAGCCCGTGGAGCATCTCCACCGTCATCTGCTCCGTCTCCCGGCTGGCGGTGCCGTTGCCGATGGCGATGTGCTCCACATGGCAGCGGCGGGCCATGGCGGTGAGCCGGGCAATGGCCTCCTTCTTCTGCCGCTCGCCGTAGGTGGGATAGACCACGGTGGTGTCCAGCACCTTGCCGGTGCCGTCGATGACCGCCACCTTGCAGCCGTGGGCATAGCCGGGGTCCAGCCCCATGGTGACATGGCCCTTTACCGGCGGCTGCATCAGAAGGGGCTTCAGGTTCAGGGCGAACTGGCCGATGGCCCCCTCGTTGGCGGTGTCCGTCAGGGTGGAGCGGGCCTCCCGCTCCAGCGAGGGGTAGATCAGCCGGTCGTAGGCATCCTCGCAGGCGGCGGCCACGAACTCCGCCGCCGGTGTGCGGGGCTTCACCACCGCCGTGCGCAGCGCGTGCAGCGCCGCCTCCCGATCCAGCAGCACCGAGACGGTGAGGAAACCCTCCTTCTCGCCGCGGTTGACGGCCAGGATCTGGTGGCCCGCCAGCCTGGGCAGCGGCTGGTCAAAGTCGTAGTACAGCCGGTACACGCTGTCCTCCTCCTTGGCGGCCACGCTGCGCAGATGGCCCTGCCGCATCAGCAGGCCCCGCAGCGTCTTGCGCAGGTCGGCGTCGTCGGACAGCAGCTCCGCAATGATGTCGTTGGCGCCCTGCAGGGCGTCGGCCAAGGTCTCCACGCCCTTTTCCGGGTCGAGGTACGCCTCGGCGGCGTCCTCTGGCGCGGGGCCGTTCTTCTCCTGCGCCAACAGCAGCAGCGCCAGCGGCTCCAGCCCCTTCTCCCGGGCGATGGTGGCGCGGGTGCGCCGCTTCTGCTTGTAGGGGCGGTACAGATCCTCCACCTCCGCCAGCGTGGCGGCGCCGTCAATGGCGGCGGACAGCTCCTCCGTCAGCTTTCCCTGCCCGTCGATGGCGGACTTCACCTCCTGCCGCCGCGTCTCCAGATTCCGCAGATAGCGCAGCCGGTCCTCCAGCCTGCGCAGGGCGGTGTCGTCCATGGAGCCGTGCTGCTCCTTGCGGTAGCGGGCGATGAACGGGATGGTGTTGCCCTCGTCCAGCAGGGCAATGACGTTTTCAATGTATGGCTGGGGCTTGCCCAGCTCCTTGGCCAATATCTGGGGAATGGTCTGCATAAAGGCTCCTTTCAGACAGCTTTGCCCGCGCACGGCGCGGGCAAAGGGGGGATGCTTTCTGTGTTTACTTCTTGTGGTACAGGGACTTGACCTCGTATTTCGGCTCGCAGCTGACGTTGATGCCCAGCCGCTTATAGAGCTTGGCGTCCTCCTCCGAGATGATGACGGAGAAGTGGGCGTCGCAGCCCCGCAGCTTCTTCAGCTGCTCCTGCACCATGGCGGCCAACGGATTCGTCAGGCCCGAGATGGCCAGCGCGATCAGCACCTCGTCGGAGTGGAGCCGGGGGTTGCGGTGGCCCAGATAATCGGTTTTCATGGCGCTGATGGGCTCGATAACGGAGGAGGGGATGAGATCCAGCTTGTGGTCGATGCCTGCCATGTGCTTCAGGGCGTTGAGCAGCAGCGCCGCCGACGCGCCCAGCAGGGGGGAGGTCTTGCCCGTGACCACGCAGCCGTCCGGCAGCACCATGGCGCCGGCGGGCTTGCCAGTGGCCTCCGCCTTCTCCAGCGCTGCGCCCACAGCGGGGCACAGCTCCGGCGTCACGCCGGCCTGCTGCATCACCAGCTCCAGCTTCCGCACCACGCACTCGTCGGCCTGACCCTTGACCCGCTCCACGCACCCGGCGTAGTAGCGGCGCAGGATCTCCATGCGGCTGGCCTCCTGACAGGCGTCGTCGTCTACGATGGCGAAGCCTGCCATGTTCACGCCCATGTCCGTGGGGGACTTGTAGGGGCACTCGCCCTGGATCTTCCGGAACATGGCGGCCAGCACGGGGAAGATCTCCACGTCCCGGTTATAGTTGACGGTGGTGACGCCGTAGGCCTCCAGATGGAACGGGTCGATCATGTTCACATCGTTGAGGTCGGCAGTGGCGGCCTCATAGGCCAGGTTCACCGGGTGCTTCAGCGGCAGGTTCCAGATGGGGAACGTCTCGTACTTGGCGTAGCCCGCGGGGATGCCCCGGCGGTTGTCGTGGTACAGCTGGCTCAGGCAGGTGGCCATCTTGCCGCTGCCGGGGCCGGGAGCCGTTACCACAATGAGGGGGCGGGTCGTCTCGATATAGTCGTTGCGGCCCAGTCCCTCGTCGGAGACGATATGGGCCACGTCGGAGGGGTACCCGGCGATGGGATAGTGCTTATAGCTCTTAACGCCCAGCGTGTCCAGCCGCTTGATAAAGGCGTCCGCCGCCGGCTGCCCGGCGTACTGGGTGATGACTACGGAGCCTACATAGAACCCCAGATCCCGGAACACGTCGATGAGCCGCAGCACATCGGCGTCGTAACTGATGCCCAGGTCGCCCCGCATCTTGTTCTTCTCGATGTCGCCGGCGCAGATGGCCACCACGATCTCCACATCGTCCTTCAGCGTCCGCAGCATCCGGATCTTGCTGTCCGGCTGGAAGCCCGGCAGCACCCGGGATGCATGGTAGTCGTCGAACAGCTTGCCGCCGAACTCCAGATACAGCTTGCCGCCGAACTGGGCGCGCCGGGCCGTGATGTGCTCCGCCTGCAGCTGCAGGTACTTGTCATTGTCAAAACCGATTTTCATCTCCGTATCCCCCGTTTACTCAAAAACTCGACTCATTATACAACATCCTGTGGCCGTGGGAAAGGAAAAATCCCACTTTTTCGCAGGGAAAAATAGCCGAACTTATCCGCCCTTTTTTGGCAAAACCCACCGTTGCAATTTGACAGACACGGGGGTATACTAAAAAATACACCCCTATTTCTGCAGGAGGAGCACCCATGCGATTTCACGTTGTCTGGCGCAAGAGCCACGAGCCGGAGTCGGCCTACCGCGACTTTTTCGAGACCAACGACATCTGCGAAGCCAAGGACTTCGCCATGCGTCTGGCTTTCGACGAGACGAATCTGGTCTACGTCCGGGACGAGAAGCGGGACGAGATCGTCCGGGACTTTGATGCCGAGGTCTACCGCTGAACGCCACATTATATAATATAATATAGAAAGAAACCCATCGCCTCCGGCCATACTAAGGCCGGAGGTGATTTTTCATGCCCAAAAAGAGCAGCGGCTTTCCCTATGACGCCACGCCGGACGTCCATCAGTTCCGAGGCGTGCCGGAGAGCTGCTTCGATCTGGTGAATATGTACGGCACGTACAACATCCAGCCCACCAACGACACGGAGCACCTGTTCCCGCTGATCGGGCCGGGACTGCCCCGCGGCTGGCGGGACATGCACCTGGGCAAGCCGGAGATCGAGGACCTTCCGTAAGCACGCAGGCGGCGTCCGAAAAGCGGACGCCGCCTGCGTGCTTACGGAAAAACGGAACTTTTATGCCGGAGAAATCCGGGATACTTTGTCCATTTAAAGTGCGGCTCGTGACAATGCACAGATAATTGTTATTTATTTAGCAACTCCCACAATTGACGCATTTTTCACAAACTTGTATAATACAAATAAACTGGTAAGACCAGTTGACGCGTTTTCGCGCCAAAAAGGACCCTATGAAGGGCAGGAGGCACTATGTATACCCTTGGCATCGACATCGGCAGCACCACATCCAAGTGCGCCGTGCTCAAAGACGGAACGGAGCTGGCGGGCAAGAGCCTGCAGCGGGGCGGCCTGGGCACCGACGGCCCGGCGGAGGCGCTGGCGGAGCTGTGGCGCAGTTGCGGCCTGACCCAGGCGGACATGGCCCGCACCGTGGTCACCGGCTACGGCCGGAAGAACTATGAGGGTGCGGACAGTGAGATCAGCGAGCTGACGGCCCATGCGCTGGGCGGCCGGTTCGTGTTTCCCAACTTGCGGACGGTCATCGACATCGGCGGGCAGGACGCCAAGGTCATCGCCCTGACCCCCTCCGGCAAGATGTCCAACTTCGTGATGAACGACAAGTGCGCCGCCGGCACCGGCCGGTTTCTGGACGTGATGGCGTCCATCCTCCGGATGGAGGTGGACGAACTGGGGGACTGCGCCGCGCAGGCCGCGGCCCCCGCCGCCATCTCCAGCACCTGCACGGTGTTCGCCGAGAGCGAGGTCATCAGCCAGATGGCCGCCGGCGTCAAACGGCCCGATCTGGTGGCGGGCATCTGCCGCAGCGTGGCCAGCCGCGTGGCGGCGCTGGCCCGGCGCGCCGGTGTGACGGAGCGCGTGTGCATGTCCGGCGGCGTGGCGAAAAACAGCGCCGTGCGGCAGGCCATCAGCGAGGAGCTGGGCGTCCCGGTAAGCTTTGACCCGCTGGCCCAGTACTTCGGCGCCATCGGCGCGGCCCTCTGGGCATATAAAGAGGCAAACAAGTAAAGTGTTTAGATATTGTGGAACAAGGAGGAAATGAAATGGCAGAAGAAGTGAAGAAGGCCCCGAAGCCGGTGGATGTGAACTCCGCCAAGTATAAGTTGGGCAAGATCGCGGCGGACGCCTATGTGGACGCCATCGAGGCCAAGAAGCGGGGCGAGAAGGTGGCATGGGTGTCCAGCAACTTCCCCGTGGAGATCCCGGAGACCATGGGCATCGCCACCGTGTATCCCGAGAACCAGGCCGCCGGCATCGCCGCCCGCGGCGCCGGTACGAGAATGTGCGAGGTGGCGGAGTCCGAGGGGTATTCCAACGACATCTGCGCCTACGCCCGCGTGTCTCTGGCCTACGCCAAGCTGAAGTCCTGTCCCGAGCAGGATGTGGCCATGCCCGACGTGCTGCTGTGCTGCAGCAATATCTGCTCCTGCATGATCAAGTGGTACGAGAATCTGGCCCGCGAGCTGAACATCCCCATGATCCTGCTGGACATCCCCTTTAACCCCGACTACGAGGTGTCCGACGCCGAGGTGGCCTACGTCACCGGCCAGTTCTGGGACGCCGTCCATCAGCTGGAGGAGATCACCGGCAAGAAGTGGTCTGACGAGAAGTTCCAGGAAGTCACCGGCTTCTCCTGCCGCTCCAGCCGCGCATGGCTGGCGGCCACCGGCTGCGCCAAGTATGTGCCCTCTCCCTTCAACGGCTTCGACCTGCTGAACCACATGGCCGTCATGGTCACGGCCCGGGGCAAGTCCACCGCCGCCGACGCCATGGAGACGCTGCTGAAGGAGTACGAGGAGAACCACAAGAACGGCGTCTCCACCTTCCGCACGGAGGAGAAGTACCGCATCATGTTCGAGGGCATCGCCTGCTGGCCCTACCTCCGCGCCACCAGCACCGGCCTGAAGTCCCGGGGCATCAATATGGTCACCACCATCTACGCCGACGCCTTCGGCTTCGACTACAACACCTTTGACGAGATGATCCGCGCCTACTGCAAGGTGCCCAACGCCATCAATCTGGAGATGAGCCGCGACAAGCGCATCAAGCTCTGCAAGGACAATCATGTGGAGGGCCTGCTGGTGCATACCAACCGCTCCTGCAAGCTGTGGAGCGGCTTCATGTACGAGATGAGCCGCCAGATCGGCAAGGCCTGCGATATCCCCGTGGTCAGCTTCGACGGCGATCAGGCCGACCCGCGGAACTTCTCCGAAGCCCAGTACGACACCCGCGTGCAGGGCCTGACGGAGATCATGGAAGCCAACAAGGCTGCGAAAGGAGTGTAAGGCATGAACGACATTCTCAATAAGCTGCATGAAGTGGCAGCGTCCCCCAGGGTGCAGATGGACGGCTATCTGGCCCAGGGCAGAAAGATCGTGCTGTGCGCTCCTGTCTATACCCCGGAGGAGATCATACATTCCATGGGCTTCGTCCCCATGGGCGCATGGGGCGCCGATGTGGAGCTGAACCGGGCCAAGGAGTATTGCCCCGCGTTCCTGTGCTCCATCGTCCAGTCCCTGCTGGAGCTGGGCATCGCCGGTGCCTACGAAGGCGCCAGCGCCATCGTTATCCCCTCCCTGTGCGACACCCTCAAGACCGTGGGCGAGAACTGGAAGTACGCCGTGCCGTCCATCCCGTTCATCCCCATGACCTATCCCCAGAACCGCAAGCCCGCCTACGGCATCGCCTATACCAAGGCCGGCTATGAGCGGGTCATCCGCGACCTTGAAAAGCTGGGCGGCACGTTCTCCGAGGAGAAGCTGCTGGCCTCCATCAAGGTCTATAACCGCCACAACGCCGCCATGCGCAAGCTGGACGAGGTGCTGGCCCAGCACCCGGAGATCACCGCCGCCCAGCGCAGCGACATCTTCAAGAGCGCCTTCTTCATGACCAAGGAGGAGCACACCCAGCTGGTGGAGGCCCTCATCGCCCAGCTGGCCGCCGCTCCCGCCGCGGAGAAGCTGCCCATCGTCATCTCCGGCATCCTGACGGACGCCCCGGCGCTGAACGCCATCATCGACGAGATGGGCCTGCACATCGTGGCCGACGACGTGGCCGCCCAGTCCCGCCAGTACCGCACCGACGCGCCGGAGCGGGCCGACGCCCTCAACGCGCTGGCGGAGAAGTTCGCCGCCATGGGCAACTGCTCCGTGCTGTACGATCAGGACAAGAACCGGGTGAAGTGGATCGTGGACACCGCCAAGGCGAGAAACGCCAAGGGCGTTCTGGTGGTGCTCACCAAGTTCTGCGACCCGGAGGAGTTCGACTATGTGATGATCAAGAAGGCCTGCGAGGCCGCCGACCTGCCCCTGACGCTGGTGGAGGTGGACCGTCAGATGGTCCACTTCGAGCAGGTGCGCACCAATCTGGAGACCTTCCGCGATCTGCTGATGATGTAAACGATAAACCCATAACATACAGGAGGAACAACATGAGTGAAGTAAAACGCCCCCTTGAGGGAGTGAAGGTCGTGGAGCTGGCCACGTTCATCGCCGCTCCCTGCTGCGCCCGTTTCCTGGCCGATCTGGGCGCCGAGGTCATCAAGGTCGAGGCTCCCGCCGGCGATCCCCTGCGCTACACTGCCGTCAACGAGGGTCGTCCGCTGGACCAGAAGGAGAACACCTCCTACGATCTGGAGAACGCGGGCAAGACCTGCGTGTGCCTGAACACCAAGACCCCCGCCGGCCGCGAGGCGCTGGAGAAGCTGATCTCCGAGGCCGACATCTTCATCACCAACTGGCGCCAGAACCCCCTGAAGAAGGCGGCGCTGGACTATGACACGCTGCACGCCCGCTATCCCAAGCTGGTGTACGGCTTCGTGTCCGGCTACGGCGAGAAGGGCCCCGACAAGGACCTGCCCGGCTTCGACTTTACGGCGTTCTTTGCCCGCGGCGGCATCCTGGGCACCCTGTTTGACCGGGACGCCCTGCCCATGCTGACCATCGCCGGCTTCGGCGACCATCAGGTGGGCATGTATCTGGCCAGCGGCATTCTGGCGGCGCTGTACCGCGCCCGCGAGACCGGCCAGGGCGACCGTGTGGTGGTGTCCCTGTTCCACAGCGCCATCTGGGACGTGTCCCTGCTGCTGCAGGCCAGCCAGTACGGCGCCGAGTGCACCAAGTATCCCCTGTCCCGCCGGACGCTGCCCAACCCGCTGGTGGTGTGCCACAAGACCAAGGACAACAAGTGGCTCCAGATCGCCATGCCCCAGTACGACCGGCACTATCCCATCTTCATGAAGGCCATCGGCCACCCCGAAATGGCCGACGATCCCCGCTACTATCCCCAGGCGGCGCTGCAGGCCAACATCGAGGAGTTTTACGACTTCCTGGTGGCCGAGATGGCCACCCGCACGCTGGACGAGTGGTGCAAACTGATGGACGCCAACGACCTGCCCTACGCCGTGGCCCAGACCTGGGACCAGCTGCTGGTGGATAAGCAGGCATGGGCCTCCGGCTGCTTCTATGAGATGGAGTATTCCAACGGCAACAAGCGCACCATGGTGCGGCCTCCCGTCATCTTTGAGGAGACGGAGCTGCCCCCCTATGACCGCGGCCCGTATCTGGGTGAGCAGACCGAGAAGATCCTGAAGGATCTGGGCTACTCTGACGAGCGGGTAGCCGCCATGATCGCCGCCGGTGAGGCGGTGCCCATGGATCCCAAGCTGAAGGACTGAGCTGTCCCGAACGATTTGAGGAGAAGCTGAAAGAAAGGGCGCGGCCTGTTTGAGGAGGCGGGCTGCCCCTCCCGAAGAATAGAGAGGAGAATATGACCATGAAGATCGCCGCATACGAAGTACGTCCCGACGAGAAGCCCGTTATCGAGAACCTGTGCAAGCAATATGGCATCGAGCTGATCTCCACCCCCGCCAACCTGGATAAGACCACCGCCAACATGGCCGTCGGCTGCGACGGCGTCACCACCCTGGGCCAGAGCGACTACTGCAATGAGGTGCTGGATGAGCTGAAGGGCTACGGCGTGCAGGTGCTGGCCAGCCGCTGCGTGGGCTACAACCACATGAACTGTGACTACGCCCGATCCCTGGGCTTCCGCCTGTGCAACGGCGCCTACGCCCCCAACGGCGTGGCGGAGTACACCGTCATGGCTATCCTGATGTGCATCCGCAAGTTCAAAAAGGCGCTGTACAACACCAACGACAACGACTTTACCCTGAAGGGCAAGATGGGCCGCGAGCTGCGCACCATGACCGTGGGCGTCATGGGCACCGGCAAGATCGGCTTCACCGTCATCAAGTGCCTCAGCGGCTTCGGCTGCCGCATTCTGGCCAACGACGTGTACCAGAACGACGCCGTCCGCCAGTACGCCGAGTATGTGGATCTGGACACTCTGTACCGCGAGTCCGACATCATCACCATCCACACCCCGCTGCTGCCGGAGACCACCGGCATGATCAACCGCGAGGCCATCGCCAAGATGAAGGACGGCGTGGTGTTCATCGACAACGCACGGGGTGAGCTGGTGGATATCGACGCCGTTACCGAGGCCGTGGAGTCCGGCAAGTTCGGCGCACTGTTCATGGATGCCTTCCCCGGCGAGACCGGCATCATCCATGTGCCCCACGATGAGGACATTATCCACACCCCCGGCATGCCCTACCTCAAGCTGAAGTACCTGCGCTCCTTCGTCAACGTGTACCACACGCCCCACATGGCGTTCTTCACCGCTGAGGCTGCCGAGCAGATGGCCGAGTGCGGCATCAACAGCATCTATGAGATCCTGACTGCGGGCAAGTCCAGTCACGAGATCCCCTGCTGAACCAAACAGCGCGACCCAAACTGAACAGGAGGAAAACTATGATTTTCGACGCAAAGCATGAAATGATCCGCAAGCTGGTGCGCCAGTTTGCCGAGACCGAGCTGACCACCGAGATCCTCGATAAGGTGGAGGAGACCGGCGAGTTCCCCGAGGAGATCGTGGACAAGATGGCCAAGTGCGGCTTCCTGGGCCTGAAGATCCCCCGGGAGTACGGCGGCGCCGGCGCCGATACCCTGGCCTACATCATTATGATCGAGGAGATCGCCCGTGTCTCCGCCGTGGCCAGCCTGTACGCCAACACCCCCAACTCTCTGGGCGGCGGCCCCCTGATGCAGGCAGGCACTCCCGAGCAGCTGGAGAAGTATCTCCGCCCCTCCGTGGAAAATAAGGTGAAGATCGTGTTCGGCCTCACCGAGCCGGGCGCCGGCTCCGATGCCAGCGGCATGGTCACCACCGCCGTGAAGGATGGCGACTACTACATCCTCAACGGCCGCAAGTGCTTTATCTCCGGCGCACCTCTGGCCGACTACTGCATCGTCTATGCCAAGACCGACATGAAGCGCGGCAACAAGGGTATCTCCGCCTTCATCGTGGATATGAAGGCCCCCGGCGTCTCCTGCGGCAAGCACGAGGCCAAGATGGGCCTGGTGGGCTACGCCACCTCCGACGTGGTGCTGGAGGATGTCCGTGTCCACAAGAGCGACATGCTGGGCAAGGAGAACATGGGCTTCATCAACGCCATGAAGACGCTGGACGGCGGCCGTCTGGGCGTGTCCGCCCAGTCCATCGGCGTGGCCCAGGGCTGCCTGGACGAGGCCATCAAGTACTCCAAGGAGCGCGTGCAGTTCGGCAAGCCCATCTGCAAGAATCAGGCCATCGCCTTCATGCTGGCGGATATGGCCACCAAGCTCACCGCCGCCAAGGAACTGGTCTACATGGCCGCCCAGATGAAGGATAAGAACGACCCCAACGCTTCCATGTACTGCTCCATGGCCAAGTATTTCGCCTCCGAGACCTGCAATGAGATCGCGGCCAAGGCCGTGCAGATCCACGGCGGCTACGGGTACATCAAGGAGTATCCCGTGGAGCGCAAGTACCGCGACTGCCGCGTGTTCACCATCTATGAGGGCACCTCTCAGGTCCAGCAGATGGTCATTTCCGGCAATCTGCTGAAGTGATGAGGAAAGGAGCAACGAACATATGAAGATCATCGTTTGTGTCAAGCAGGTCCCCGACACCTCCGGCAAGGTGGCCGTCAACGCCGACGGCACGCTGGACCGTGCGTCCATGCAGACCATTATCAACCCCGACGATATGAACGCCATCGAGGCCGCCCTGACCCTGAAGGATCAGCTGGGCTGCCCCGTCATCGCCGTGTCCATGGGCCCCCCTCCCGCCGCCGGCATGCTGCTGGAGCTGAAGGCTATGGGCGTGGACAAGGCCGTGCTGGTGTCCGCCCGCGAATTCGGCGGTTCCGACACCTTCGCCACCTCCCAGATCCTGGCCGCGGCCATCAAGAATCTGGGCGTAGACGCCGATGACATCATCTTCTGCGGCCGTCAGGCCATCGACGGTGACACCGCCCAGGTGGGCCCCCAGATCGCCGAGAAGCTGGAGATCCCCCAGGTGTCCTATGTGGCCGACATCAAGAAGGAGGGCAATACCCTCACCGTCCGTCGCATGCTGGAGGACGGCTATATGACCGTGCAGGTGCAGACCCCCTGCCTGCTGACCTGCATCAAGGAGCTGAACACCCCCCGCTATATGACCATCCGCGGCATTCTGGACTGCGACAACGAGCCTGTCACCGTGCTGGATTATAACGCACTGAAGGACGATCCCCTCATCGAGGTGGACACCATCGGCCTGAAGGGCTCTCCCACCAATATCTACAAGAGCTTCACGCCTCCCCAGAAGGGCGTCGGCATGATGCTGGACGGCAGCGGCAAGGAGGCCGTGGAGCAGCTGTTCGGCATCCTGTCCACCAAGCACATCATCTGAGAAGGGAGAAACGATATGTCTACTTTTATGAATACCGACCCCAAGGCGTTCTCCGGCGTGTGGGTCTTTTGTGAGCAGCGTCAGGGCGTGATGATGCCCACCACCTTCGAGCTGATCTCCGAGGGCCGCAAGCTGGCCGACGAGCTGGGCGTCCAGTTGTCCGGCATCCTGCTGGGCGACAACGTGGACGGCATCGCCAACGAGCTGGGCGGCTACGGCGCGGACAAGGTCTACGTCTACAACAGCCCCCTGCTGAAGGACTACACCACCGACGCCTACACCAAGGTCATCACCGACGCGGTGCATGAATTCAAGCCCGAGATCCTGCTGTTCGGCGCCAGCCACATCGGCCGCGATCTGGCCCCCCGCTGCGCCGCCCGCCTCCACACCGGCCTGTGCGCCGACTGCACCCATCTGGATGTGGACCTCAACGGCTACATCAACTTCCTGCGCACCGGCTCCTCTCTGGACGTGGACTCCATGAACTTCGAGACGAAGCTGTTCGATGTCAACACCAACCTGAAGATGACCCGTCCGGCCTTCGGCGGTCACCTGATGGCCACCATCGTGTGCCCCCGCTTCCGTCCCGCTATGGCCACCGTGCGCCCCGGCGTCATGAAGAAGCGTGAATTTGATGCCGCCGGCGTGGAGAAGGTGGAGGTCATCCATCCCGCTTTCACCCTGACCGAGGCCGACATCAAGACCAAGGTGCTGGAGATCGTCAAGGCCGCCCGCGCCATGGTGGACCTCACCGGCGCGGAGGTGGTCGTGTCCGTGGGCCGCGGCATCGCCAAGGACGTGGACAAGGGCATCGCTCTGGCCGAGGAGCTGGCCGCCCTCATGGGCGGTGTGGTGGGCGCGTCCCGCGCCGTGGTGGACTCCGGCTGGATGACTGCCGACCATCAGGTGGGCCAGACCGGCAAGACCGTCCATCCCCGCATCTATGTGGCGCTGGGTATCTCCGGTGCCATCCAGCATAAGGCCGGCATGCAGGATTCCGAGTGCATCATCGCCGTCAACAAGAGCGACGTGGCCCCCATCTTCGAGGTGGCGGACTACGGCATCTGCGGCGACCTGTTCAAGGTCGTGCCGCTGATGATCGAGGAAATGAAGGCGCTGAAGAAATAACTTTTTCCCCTCCCCACAACAGCAGACGCCCGAGGGCCTGTCCCCCGGGCGTTTGCTGTGGGGCGCGGGTGTGAAAGAAGTAACGCTTGCAGTTTTCCGGGTTTTCCGGTATAATGCACCCTGTTTTTCGGAAAGGAGGGACGGCGAATGTCCGTACACATCGACTGGCAGCCCATTGAGGGCAGGCGCGCCAGCGAGGCCATTTACGAGCAGCTGCGGCAGCACATCACCTCCGGGCGCCTGAAGCCCGGCGATCGCCTGCCCTCCGAGCGGGCCATGATGCAGCAGCTGGGCCGCAGCCGCCCCACCATCCGGGAGGCGCTGCGCATGCTGGAGCAGGGGGGCTATGTGTCCTCCACCCACGGCGCCAGCGGCGCCGTGGTGCAGGAGCTGACGCTGAACGGCGTGGAGCAGCCCCTGACGGAGATGATCCAACTCAACCAGATCTCGCTGGAGGAGCTGGGCGAGTACCGGGAGGTCAACGACAGCACCATCGCCGGCTGGGCGGCCCAGCGCCGGACCGATGAGGATATCGCCGCGCTGGAGCAGTGTCTTGCCCAGGCGGAGGAGTCGCTGGGCGACTACCGCCGGTTCGTGGAGCTGGACGTGGAGTTCCACAGCCTGCTGTCCCGGGCCACCGGCAATCAGGTGGCCGTCATCGTCACGGACGTGCTGGGCAGCGTGGAGCAGCAGACGCTGCTGAAAAAGATGCTGACCATCTCCGCCGGGGACCGTCGGGCGCTGGCCTGCCGCATTCTGGAGCGGCACCGGGAGATCCTGTCCGCCATCTGCCGGCAGGACGACGCATCGGCCCGCCGGGCCATGCGGGAGCACACCCGCGCCGCCGGTCAGGATCTGAAGGTCTGAAACATGAAAAAAGAAATTCCCCTCATTCTTCATGATGAGGGGGAATTTCTTTCATCATGCACATCATCATGCGCACGAAAACACGTTATTTTTGCAGAATGGCATCCACCACACCGTCCAGCCAATGGCCCTCAAACTGCTCGATGGCGCCGTCGTCCGTCAGCCTGGCCAGCTGCGGGTCGATAGGCATTTTGGCCAGCAGCGGCAGGCCGTACTCCTTTGCAGCCTCCTCCGTCTTGCCCTCGCCGAAGATATAGAGCTTTTTGCCGCAGTCGGGACACTGAACGTAGCTCATATTCTCCACCAGACCCACAATGGGGATGTGCATCATCTGGGCCATCTTCACGGCCTTCTGCACCACCATGGATACCAGCTCCTGGGGAGAGGCCACGATGATGACACCGTCCACCGGCAGGGTCTGGAACACGTTGAGGGCCACGTCGCCGGTGCCGGGAGGCATATCCACGAACATATAGTCCACGTCGTTCCACAGCACATCGCCCCAGAACTGCTGTACCACACCGCCGATGACAGGGCCGCGCCAGATGACGGGGTCCGTCTCGTGCTCCAGCAGCAGGTTCACGGACATCAGCTGGATGCCGGTGGCGGTGGTGACAGGCACGATGGCGTCACCCTGCGCCATGGCACGGCCATGGATGCCGAAGGCCTTGGGGATGGAGGGGCCGGTGATGTCCGCGTCCAGCACGGCTACGTTGTAGCCCTCCCGGCGGACAGCCACTGCCAGTTGGCTGGTGACCATGGATTTGCCGACGCCGCCCTTGCCGGACACCACGCCGTAGACCTTGCCCACCCGACAGCCGGGCCGCAGGGGCTTGATCTGGAAGGGGCTTTCATTCTTACGATCCGCGCAGCTCTCGCCGCAGGTGCTGCAATCGTGGGTACAATCGCTCATAGTTGCTTCTCCTTTATTCGTTACAGTTGCTCCTCTGCGGTATAGACGTGGCCGCAGAGGGAGGCGTTTTTCATTATAAGGTATATCACTGTTATGCCCGCTTTGCAAGGTCACAACGCAAGGACGTTCACATTTTCCCGGCCCGCCAGATAGTCCCGCTCCCGGCTCTGGCAGGTGAACAGCAGGATCTGCCGCTGCGCGCTCTCGGTCAGCAGATAGTCCAGCGCTGCCCGGAGGCGTGTGTCGTCAAACGTCACCAGCGCGTCGTCGAGGATGAGGGGGACGTGCTTTTCGGCGGGCAGCACTATGTCGCAGATGGCCAGCCGCACCGCCAGATACAGCTGATCGGCGGCGCCCTGGCTCAGCAGCTGGATGCTGCGGCTCATGGGGTCGCCGGCGGCCTCGGCGGACAGGGCCAGGTCGCGGCTCAGCAGCACCTTGTCGTACTTTCCGCCGGTGAGGGCGGAGAAGATCTCCGCCGCCCGTGCGCCCAGCGCCGGGGAAAACCGCGTCTCCAGAATGGTGTTGGCCTGTTCCAGCGCCTTCATGGCCAGCGCAATGGCGTCGTATTCCTGCTGGAGCCGGGCCAGCTCCTCCTGCTTCTGGGCCAGCTGGTCGGCCAGATCGCT
>ENA-OOZY01000315-OOZY01000315.1-human-gut-metagenome-genome-assembly--contig:-NODE-315-length-38787-cov-3.843876_pt1 | contig 38787 bp, 33 predicted proteins | sample MGYA00241047_ERZ501410 | MGnify/ENA primary metagenome ERZ501410 (study PRJEB25962, sample SAMEA2042621) | human gut metagenome | biome: human gut; feature: human-associated habitat; material: faeces... | reverse complement strand
CGCGGCAGCCGGTATCAGCCTTGAGCATCTCACACAGCTCCTTCAGCGAAACCTCGTCATTGGAAAGGATGTAGCACTCGCCCTTGCGCCCACGGTCAGCGGCGGCAATCGTGCCGGCGGCCAGATCGCGCACATCGACAAGGTTGAACGAGCCCTGCATACCGATGGGCATCTCACCGTTCAAAATCTGGATCAGCGTGCGGGTCGTCTGCCCGATGGCGGGGTCGTTGGGGCCAAGAATACCGCTGGGATGCACCACGCAGGCATTCAGCCCGTCCGCGGCGGCGTCCAGCACCTTCTGGGTCGCCATTGCCTTGCTGCGGCTGTACCAGCCGACCACGCGATCATCATCGTAGGGAACAAAGCTGTATACCTCGCGGATGATCTCGCCCTTAGGCAGCTCAGGGATGGCGCCGGTGCTGGAAACATAGACGAACTTTTTGCACTCAGGGTGATTTTTGGCGGCTTTCAGCATGTTTTCGGTGCCGCCCACATTGACGGCGATCAGCTTTTCACTATAATTCGGGTTGATCGTCACCATACTCGCGCAGTGGATGCAGACGGTCTGGGTGCCCGGTTCCACGGCAAAGAATTTCTCGCAGTCCTCGGCATTGCAGAGGTCACCCTCAAAAATTTCGACGGCCTTCGGCATAAATTTTACAGCGGGGTCGCCCTTCAGCACAAAAGCGCGCACAGCATCACCGCGCTCCAAAAGCTGTGCGCAGACATTAGTGCCCATAAATCCGGCAGCACCGGTGACAAGATAGATGGTTTTCATAGCTGTATCCTCCGTTTTCCCGTAGGTTGTTTTTTGTTTCGATGCTCCTAAGGATACACCGCCAAAATAAACCTTTGGTAAACGGGAAGGTTTATCTTCCGTTTATCTTTGCGCTGTACTATAATAGAACTAAGGAGGATACACGGATGTTTCGTATTTTGATTGCCGAGGATGACCCCAGCACGGCGCGTCTGCTTTGCGCCATCGTAAAGCGAGAGGGCTATGAGCCGCTGATTGCTGCCGACGGTGTGCAGGCGCTGGAACTGCTCGACCACAACCAGATAGACCTGCTGCTCTGCGATGTGATGATGCCCCGGATGGATGGCTTTACCCTGACCAGAACCATCCGGGAAAGCGGCAGCATGCTGCCAATTTTGATGCTGACGGCCAAGGATATGCCGCAGGACAAGCACACGGGCTTTATCGTTGGTACCGATGATTATATGACAAAACCGCCGGACCGGCAGGAGCTTGTGCTGCGCATCAAGGCGCTGCTGCGCCGCGCCCGCATCGTGGATGAACACAAAATCACGATAGGGGATGTCGAGCTGGACTACGACACCCATACCGTGCGGCGCGGCCACGATGCACAGGTGCTGCCGCCCAAGGAGTTCAACCTTCTATACAAGCTGCTGGCTTATCCGGAAAGGACCTTTACCCGGCTGGAGCTGCTGGATGAGATCTGGGGCATGGACAGCGAAAGTGACGACAAAACGGTAAATGTTCATATCAATCGGCTGCGCACCCGCTTTTACGACTGGCCGGAGTTTGAAATACAGACCATTCGCGGCATCGGTTACCGTGCTATAAAGAAGGTGTGATATGGCGCAATTTGTAAATAAGCTGCGCGACTGCATGCGCACCGTAAATTTGACAATGCTGCTGGTGCTGAACCTGTTTTTCATCGTTACACTGAATCTGACCGTTGTGACGGTGCTGGTGGTATCGGAGGCTGACCACGGCTTTTTTATTCAAGACGGCAGCGTCAGCATCGGCGGTGCGCTGGTTATTTTGTATGCCAGCTGTATTTTGATGGCCGTCAGCCTTGTGGTTGCGATTCGCCTTGTGTTAATAAAGCCTATCAAAAACATCATACAGGCGATGAACCGGCTGGCGGCGGGGGACTTCACCATGCGCCTGCAGCCCGCCGCCCACGGGTATGAACCCACCGAGATCCGGGAGTTCAAAGCAGCCTTCAACAAAGCGGCGGAGGAGCTTTCCGGCACCGAGCTGCTGCGCAAGGATTTTGTGAATAACTTTTCCCATGAGTTTAAGACGCCCATCGTCAGCATCAGCGGCTTTGCCGACCTGCTGCTGGACGAGGATGTCACGCCTGAGGAGCAGCATGAGTATCTGCAAATCATCCGCGATGAGAGCAGGCGGCTGGCACAGCTTTCCGGCAGTGTGCTGCTGTTGAATCGTATCGAGGCACAGACCATTCTGACCGACTGTACAGACTTTTCGCTGGATGAGCAGCTGCGCCAGTGCATCCTTGTGACCCGGCAAAAGTGGCGCGATAAGCCGCTGCAGTTTGAGGCCGAGCTGGCCCCATGCACCTACCACGGCAGCGAAGCGCTGGTAAAGGAGATCTGGCTGAATCTGCTGGACAATGCCGCCAAATTCAGCCCGGAGAGCGGAATCATAAGCGTAACACTGCACTGCGAGCAGGGCAGACCGGTTGTGGCTGTCACTGACCAGGGCTGCGGTATGGACGCCGAGACCTGCTGCCATATCTTTGAGCAGTTCTATCAGGGGGACACCAGCCACCGGACGCAGGGCAACGGCTTGGGCCTTGCCATGGCACAAAAAATAGCCGCCCTGCACGGCGGCGCTGTCACTGTGGACAGCCGCCCCGGCAGCGGCAGCTGCTTTACAGTAGTTTTGCAGTGAATATTGTTTAATGCCTGTTCAGATCAGCCCGTGGGATCACAGCACAATCCCGCCAAAAAAGCGCCGTCCCTTGCCAAAAGGGACAGCGCACGGTCTGGGCTGTACAGCAGCCCAACATATTTATTATACCATTTTTTGTCCGGAGCGGCAAGCTTGAAACTGCACAAATCTTTCGCTGCATCGTTGGCATATCTGCGAATAGACGAATCCCAGGGGCTGTGGTATAGTATAGTCACAGAAAGAAAACAGCCGGAGATAAGGAGCAGACAACTCCAAGAGAAGCTGATCTTCCAAAGGAGAAATGTCATAAGAAATCTCCAAAGAAAGCAAGACACCGGCGGTATTTCGTAAGGAAGGAGGCTCAAGTCCAATGGCAAACTTTAAAGATCCTATTCATCACCGGCGGGCCTGGGCCTGCTGAATGAAAAAGCGCCGCATCCGAAGCCGCAGGTCATAACCTGTACAAAGAATATTGAACGAGATGTCAGGCAGCTTACTTTTAAACAGCAGACTCAGGGGCCGTCATCAAAGACCCCCATGCAGCATATAGATCAGGATGAAAGAAGGCTGGTTATCATGACTGGTTCCACGCCACCCAACAGAGGGTATCTGAAATCCACCTGATTCATAAGGAGAAACTCCAATGTACTAAGTGTCAGAGGTTGATCCTCAATCTCAAAGCCTGAAATTCTGCAAAGGGAATGATTCCCCATGAAAATAGGAACCAACTCCGAAAAATAACGAATAAAGGTTATGAGGCTATGACTCCAATCATTTAGGTACTGCCGGGGCGAACGAAAAGTTCGCCCCGGTTTTGTTTGTGTCACGGTCTCCGGCTCATGTAGGGCAAGCTCAAGCGCCTCAAGGCAAACGGACTTGCATTTCCTACCGGATTTTGTTACTATTATTATATTTTCGATTATTAACAGGATTAAAGGAGGTAAAACTGCATGAGCGTAAGAACAGTTTCATCACAGGCTGATGCTGCCAACCCGCTTGGATATGAAAAAGAAGGCAAGCTGCTTGTCGGCTTTGCCATTCCCTGCATTATCTCGATGCTGGTGACGTCGCTGTACAACATTGTTGACCAGATCTTTATCGGGCAGGGTGTGGGTCTGCTGGGCAATGCTGCCACCAACATTGCGTTTCCTCTCTCGATTGCCTGCACAGCCATTGCGCTGCTGCTCGGTATCGGCAGTGCGACGAATTTCAGTCTCCAGCTGGGTGCAGGCAATGAAAAGCGTTCTGCTGAATATGCAGGCAACGGCCTGTGTCTGATGGCGCTGTTCGGCACTGTGCTGATGGCGGTCACGCTGCTTTTTCTGACGCCGATGCTGAAATTCTTCGGCGCTACGCCGGATGTTTTGCCCTACGCAGAGGCCTACACTCGCATCACAGCGCTGGGGTTTCCGTTCCTCATTATGAATACCGGTATGAGCAAGTTGATCCTGGCAGACGGCAGCCCGCGCTATTCCATGATGTCGATGCTCATCGGCGCACTTATCAATACGGCCCTTGATCCGCTGTTCATCTTCGGGCTGGATATGGGTATGACCGGCGCTGCACTTGCCACGATTCTCGGGCAGATCGTCTCGTTCTGCATCAGCATACGGTATCTCTTCCATTTTAAATCTGTACCCTTCTCACGGGGCTGCTTTACGATTGACGGTGACAGAACACGCAAGATTTTCAGCTACGGTGCATCTGCCTGCTTCAACCAGATCGCTATGGGTGTTGTCCAGATCGTTTTGAACAACACCCTTGCACACTACGGTGCACTGTCTATCTACGGCAGCGATATTCCTCTGGCCTGCGCGGGCATCATCTCAAAGGTCAACATGATCTTTATGTCCTTTGTTATCGGCATTTCGCAGGGCGTACAGCCGATCATCGGCTTCAATTACGGTGCTGCGCTCTACCGCCGCGTCAAAAAGAGCTATCTGCTGGCGCTGGCTGTGGCTACCGGGCTTTCTCTGGCAGCGTTTGCCTGCTTCCAGCTTTTCCCGCGGCAGATCATCAGTATTTTCGGCACCGGCAGCGAGATGTACTACCAGTTTTCGGAGCGGTATTTCCGCATTTATATGTTCCTGACGCTGATCAACGGCATCCAGCCGGTCACCTCCAACTTCTTCAACTCGATTGGCAAGGCACGCCTCGGCGTATTCATGTCCCTGACACGCCAGATTTTGTTCCTGCTGCCGCTCATCGTCATCTTCCCGCTCTTTATGGGCATTGACGGCGTCATGTACGCAGGCCCCATTGCGGACGGCGCTGCCGCCATTGTCTGCGGCCTTTTCACCGTGCGTGAGCTGCGGGAGTTGACCCGCCTGCAGCAAAAAACTGAAAAAACGAACTGAGGCACCTGCAAAGCGCCCCCGCATCACTGTGCGGGGGCGTTTTTCTGTCCCGTTACGGCTTTAGCGTATGGGCGATATGACGAAAAAATCTGTGCCCGATTGGCAAAAAGGTAGAAAGTGCAGGAAGCCGCTTGAATCGAACCGGTTTCCGCACTACAATGGAAACCGGAAAGCTAAATCGGGTTTCCGCAGGAGGCAAGTGATGGACGAACACAACGAGCTGTGCACAAGACTGCGCGCAGTCGGAATGGAGCTGTTCCGCAGGGATGGGCTGCGCTTTACGATGCAGCAGGCCGCTGCGATGATGCACATTAGCAAAAAGACGATCTACGCGGTCTACCCATCCAAGGAGGCGCTGCTGCTGGATATGGTGGACGATGCGTTCACAAGGATCCACGCCCGCAAGCAGCGCATCCTTGACGGTCCCGGCACCCTGGCTGAAAAGCTGCGGGCGGTCATTATCGCCCTGCCGGAGGAGTACACCGCGCTGGATCTGCAGCAGATGGATCTTTTGGATGAAAAATATCCCAGAGTCGCAGCGCGCGTGCGGGAGCATCTGGAAACCGGCTGGGAGCCTACCTTGGCACTGCTGGAGCAGGCGATGGGGGAGGGCGTTATCCGTCGGGTATCCCTGCCGGTTCTGCAGCGGATGATCTCCGCTTCCATTGAGGATTTTCTTGCAGACCGCACGCTCGATGCGCAAGGCATATCCTACACGGATGCCCTGGATGAGATGATTTCCATTTTACTGGAGGGGTTGTTGGTACGATGAGATACAGTCTTTGCAATCACTGGGAATTTACAGAGCAATGGAGCGATGCCTTCTGTCGGGGTGAACCTGTTAGCTGTCGTCCGGTGCGTCTGCCCCATACCTGCCGGGAGCTGCCGCTCCACTACGCGGACCCCTCTGACTATGAGATGGTCTGCGGTTACCGTCGCACACTGACCGTTCCCGACGCGCCCCGGGTATTCCTGCGCTTTGACGGGGCCGCCCATCAGGCGGAAATCTACCTGAACGGCCAGCTGGCCGGGCAGCATCAGGGCGGCTACACCGGCTTCACCATCGAAATTACCGACCTTGTGCACCGCGGCGAGGAAAATCTGCTGGCCGTGCGGCTGGATACGCGCGAGGATCCCAGCCTGCCGCCCTTCGGCTTTGTCATCGACTACCTGACCTACGGCGGTCTATACCGGGAGGTCTGGCTTGAAACCTCGCCGCAGAGCCGTGTGAGCGATCTTTTCGTGTACACACCGACGCTGACCGAGGCTGCCGTACAGTTGACCGTAGAAGCACCGGAAAAGGCCGCTGCGCTGCGTGTCCGGCTCTGCAGCAGTGCGGGCGAGATGCTGGTGAGCTGCCAGCTGCCCCCGGCAGAATCGGCGGAATGCCGCCTTACGCTGCCTGATGCCGCACCGTGGGACACCGAGCATCCGAATCTCTACCGCTGCATAGCAGAGCTGCTCGATACCGATGGGCAGGTACTGCACAGCCGGGAAACCTCCTTCGGTTTCCGGACGGCTGTGTTCCGGGCGGACGGCTTTTATCTGAACGGGAAAAAGACCTTTCTGCGCGGGCTGAACCGCCACCAAAGCTACCCCTACATTGGCTACGCCGCGCCGGAAAGCCTGCAGCGGCAGGACGCCCGCATCCTGAAAAACGAGCTGCACTGCAATGCGGAGCCATTACCCGCAAAGCCAGTATTTCCTTGATGAATGTGACCGGCTGGGCCTGCTTGTATTTACCGAGCTGCCCGGCTGGCAGCACATCGGCGATGGGGCATGGAAAGACCGCGCCTGCGCCATGCTGCGGGAGATGCTGCTGCAAAACCGCAATCACCCCAGCATCATACTGTGGGGTGTGCGCATCAATGAGAGCGTGGACGATGACGAATTCTATACGCGCACCAACCAAATCGCCCACGCACTGGACCCGAGCCGGGCGACCTCGGGCGTGCGGTATCTGGAAAAGAGCCATCTCCTGGAAGATGTTTACGCCTACAACGATTTCTCCCACAACGGCACAAACGCCGGGGCCAAGCGGAAAAAGGATGTAACGCCTGATTTGAGCAAGGCTCTGCTGATCTCAGAATGCAACGGCCACATGTACCCCACTAAGTCCTGTGACGATGCCCCGCACCGGCAGGAGCATGCCCTGCGCCATGCGCGGGTGTTGGACGCCGCCTACGCAGATGGAGAGCATGCGGGCTGCTTTGGCTGGTGTATGTTTGATTATGCCACCCACAAGGATTTCGGCTCCGGGGACCGCATCTGCTATCACGGCGTGCTGGACAGCTTCCGCAATCCCAAGCTGGCGGCGTCCGTCTACGCATCGCAGGGCGGGGAGGAGCCGGTGCTGACGATCAGCTCCGCGATGGACATCGGTGACTATCCTGCCGGGCAAATCGGCACGGTCTATGTGTTTACCAACGCCGAGAGGGTGGAACTTTACAAAAACGATGTGTTTGTGACGACCCTGCACAAAAGCGGCTGGACGGCGCTGCCGCACCCGCCGCTGGCCGTGGATGACACAATCGGTGTCCTGCTTGAAACGCAGGAGCATTTTGACAAGGCCAAGGCCGATACGCTGCGCGACTGTCTGCTTGCAGCCGGGCGCTACGGCTTGGCCGGGCTGCCGCTGCGCTACAAGCTGAAGCTGGCGTGGTGCATGGTGCGCTATAAGATGAGCTTTGCGGACGGTGTGGCGCTGTACGGCAAGTATGTCGGCAACTGGGGCGGTGCGGCTACGCGTTGGCGGTTCGATGCCAAAAACGGGGATACCGTAGTAAAGAGCGTCACGCTCTGCCCCAGCCACCGACTGCATCTTGAGGTAACGCCCTCCGCCACCGTCCTGCAGGAGGGTGACACCTACGATATGGCCGGGGTTCGGGTGCGGATCCTTGATGAAAACGGCAGCCCTGCCGTCTATGCACAGCTGCCGCTGACCTTTGCCGTGACCGGTGCCGCCGCGCTGGTCGGCCCTGCGGCGGCAACCGCCGAGGGCGGCATGGGCGGGACTTATCTGCGCACAGTCGGGCAGACAGGTACAGCCGCGCTGACCGTCTCGGCCCCGCAGTGTGCGCCTGTCACCGTAGAATTTACCGTCACAAAGAAGGAGTGTGCAGTATGGAACTGACAACAAAGCAAAAAGCCGCCTTCGGCATCGGCGCAGTGGGCAAGGATATGGTCTACGCGCTGTCTGCCTCCTATGTCATGTACTATTATCAGGATGTACTGGGCCTGCCTGCCACCTTTGTCGGCCTGATCCTGATGATCGCGCGTGTGTTTGACGCCTTCAACGATCCCTTTATGGGGGTGCTAGTGGCCAAGACCCGCACCCGCTGGGGACGGTTCCGTCCGTGGATCCTCAGCGGCACCGTCCTGAATGCGGTGGTTCTCTACGCGCTGTTTGCCGCGCCGGTGCTGGAGGGTGCCGACATGATGGTCTACTTCAGCGTCATCTACATCCTGTGGGGCGTCACCTACACGATGATGGACATTCCTTACTGGTCGATGATCCCCGCCGTGACCCGCACCCCTGCTGACCGAGAAAACCTGTCAGTCGTGGGCCGCACCTGTGCGGGCGTCGGCTCGGCGCTCATTGCGATGTTTACCATGCTGCTGGTGGGTGCTTTGGGCGGTGACAGCGAGCGCACCGGCTTCCGCTGGGTAGCACTGCTCGTGGCTGTCATCTTTGTGGTTACCGAGGCGATCTGCTGCGCCAGCGTCAAGGAGACCGGCAGCGCCGAGATAAAGACCGCCACCGTCGGCGAGATGTTCAAGGCGCTGCTCTCCAACGATCAGGCGCTTGTGGTCGTAGGCAGCATCGTTTTGATCAACTCGGCGCTGTATCTGACCTCCAACTTTATCATCTATTTCTTCAAGTACGATTTCGGCGGCACAGGCTGGAAGGCCAGCTACACGCTGTTCTCAACCATCGGCGGTGCGGCACAGATCCTCGGCATGATGGTCCTCTATCCTGTGCTGCGCAAAAAGCTCAGCAACACTGCCGTATTTACGGTAAGCCTGGGGTTGGCGCTGGGTGGCTATGCTGTGCTGCTCCTGCTCTGCCTGACGGGCTTTTCCGGCAGTCTGGCACTGCTCTGCGTGCCGGGCGTGGTGGTGTTTGCCTGCAACGGCATGCTCAGCGTACTGACGACCCTTTTCCTCTCCAACAGTGTGGACTACGGCCAGCTCAAGACCGGGCGCCGTGAGGAAAGCGTTATCTTCTCGATGCAGACCTTTGTTGTAAAGGCTGCGTCCGGCGTGGCGGTTTTTCTGACCGGCATCGGCCTGGATCTGATCGGGCTGGCCGGCAATGCCGAGGAGACAGGCCCCATCGCTGCCCAGAGCGCCGGTACACTGTTCGGGCTGCGGCTCATGATGACCGTTCTGCCCATGGCCGTCCTTGCGGCGGCGCTTGTACTGTTCCGTCGCAGGTTCACCCTGACAGATGACCGCGCAGCCGAAATCAGCGCCGCGCTTAACAGGGAGGAAACTCAAAATGGCTGAGATGCAGTGGTATGCCGCAACAGACAGCGGCCGGTTTGACGGCACGGCAGCCATCACCCCGCGCAGCGGTGCCGTCTGCCTGAGGGCAGAGTTGCCCGCCGGAGTGCTGCAAAATGCGGTTGCTGCGCTTCCATGGACAATGGCGCACGAAGAAAAGCTTTTCATGAACGGCTACCAAACCTGGACCGCCTGCCCGGAGCTGGGCAAATGGGACCGGCAGCACGGTGTTGAGCGTGTCCCGAAATTTCTTTTGGAGAAATACAGCTTTGACCGTTACGGCGATTATCATTTTGTTCCCTACAGCGGCAAGAGGGGACAGAGCCACGGCTTCTCCTACTGCTATTTCCGGCGCGGAAAGACCTACCGCCTTTTGGCCAGCCTGGACGAGGCACCGGGTTATACGATTTTTTCCTATGACAGCCGCGCCGCACAGCTGCGCATTGAACGCGACTGCGCCGGGGTACAGCATACCGGCGGCAGCTTTCCTGCGTTCTCCCTCTTTTTTGCCGAGGGCACCGAGGACGAGGTATTTGACGCATGGTTTGCGGCGCTGGGCTGCCGCCCCCGCACCACGCGCAGGCTGGCCGGGTATTCCAGCTGGTATAACCGTTACCAGAACATTGATGAGGCTTCGATCCGGGAAGACCTCAACGGCTGCAAAACGCTTTTCCGCGCAGGGGATCTCTTTCAGATCGACGATGGATGGGAGCGCAAGGTAGGAGACTGGCTGGAGCCTGACCCTGCCAAATTCCCCAACGGGCTGCGCCCGTTGGCAGATGCATCGCATGAAAGCGGCTTTCTGGCAGGACTGTGGCTGGCACCGTTCGTCTGCGAAAAGGAATCCCTGCTCTGCAAAGATCACCCGGACTGGCTGCTGCAGGTGGACGGTCAACCCTGGTGCTGCGGCTGCAACTGGAGCAGCTTTTATGCGCTGGATATAGACCACCCGGAGGTACAGGCCTACCTCAAGCAGGTCTTTGACCGCGTCCTGCAGGATTGGGGCTTTGACCTTGTCAAGCTGGACTTTCTCTACGGCGCAGCACCGTTCGGCAACGCCCGGGAATCCCGCGCAGGACGGATGCAGCGCGCCATGGCACTGCTGCGCTCATGGTGCGGCGACAAGCTGATCCTCGGCTGCGGTGTGCCGGTCATGCCTGCCTTTGGCATCGTTGACTACTGCCGTATTGGGTGTGATGTAGGGCTGGACTGGGACGATGTGTGGTATATGCGGTTTTTCCACCGCGAGCGGGTCTCCACAAGGCAGTCCATCGGCAACACGATTTTCCGCCGCCAGCTCAATGGGCGTGCTTACGGCAGCGACCCCGATGTATTCTTCCTGCGCGAGGAAAACTGCAAGCTGACCCTACAGCAAAAGCAGACCCTGGCCCGGGTCAACGCGCTGTTCAGCGGCATCCTGCTCACCTCCGATATGCCCAGCCGCTATACGGATGAGATGCGCCGCCAATACAACGCCCTGCGGGAATTGACCGACCACGCCGAAAATTGCACCGTGGATGCAGACGACGGTCTGACCGTACACTACACCCTGCACGGACAGCAGCAAGCGTTCAAAGTTTTCTGAGCGTTCAGCCTTCTGCAAAAACACACAAAATTTTTGCTGCGGCGGCTGATGGAATTGCAATCACAGGGCAGGTGATGGTATAATGTATAAATAGGGCGGTATGCCCTTCCGCTTTGGCGGTATATGTTATATTGTAATAGGTTTTATCTGAGGAGTTGTGGAATGAAGAAAAACGATCTTTCCCCCGAAGCCTTCCGCTTTGAAGGCAAGATGTCCCTGAAGCAGGCACTGCCGCTGGGCATGCAGCATGTGTTGGCGATGTTTGTCGGCAACCTTACGCCGCTGCTTATCATCACGGGCGCCTGCGGCCTTGCCGGCGGCGAATTTGCCGACCTGCGCGTCACGCTGCTGCAGAATGCCATGCTTGTGGCGGGCATCGTCACACTGGTTCAGCTGTATTCCATCGGCCCCATCGGCGGCAAGGTGCCTATCATCATGGGCACCTCCTCCGGCTTCATCGGGGTATTCAGCTCGGTCGCAGCCTCGATGGGCGGCGGCGTACTGGCCTACGGCGCAATCATGGGCGCGTCACTGATCGGCGGCCTGTTTGAGACCGTGCTGGGCTTCTTTCTGAAGCCGCTGCGCAAGCTGCTGCCCTCTGTCGTTACCGGCACGGTGGTGCTTTCCATCGGTCTGAGCTTAATTTCGGTCGGTGTAAATTCCTTCGGCGGCGGCAACACCGCGCAGGATTTCGGCTCGGTCGAAAACCTGCTGCTCGCTATCTTTGTGCTGGTCGTCATCCTGATCTGCAAGCACTCCGGCAGCACCTTTTTGAATTCCTCCTCGATTTTGGTGGGCATCATCTGCGGCTACATTGCAGCGTTTCTCATGGGTCTTATTCTGCCCACCACGGCGCTGAACGCCGAGGGCGTTGCCTACACCAAGGCATGGGTGCTGAACTGGAACAAGGTGGCCGAGGCCAAATGGTTTGCATTGCCAGAGCTGATGCCGGTCAAGCCGGTGTTTGATATGCGCGCGATCGCACCGGTCATGATTATGTTCATCGTCACGGCGGTCGAAACCGTGGGTGATATTTCCGGCGTTATCATGGGCGGCATGGACCGTGAGGCCACCGACACTGAGCTGTCCGGCGGCGTCATCTGCGATGGTATCGGCTCCAGCTTTGCCGCTCTGTTCGGCGTGCTGCCCAACACCTCCTTCAGCCAGAATGTCGGCCTTGTCAGCATGACCAAGGTCGTCAACCGCTTTGCGCTGGCCACCGGCGGCATCTTCCTGATTCTCTGCGGTCTGGTGCCCAAGCTGGGCGCGCTCGTCTCGATCATGCCGCAGTCGGTGCTGGGCGGTGCAGCTGTCATGATGTTCTCTTCGATCGTGGTGAGCGGTATTCAGCTCATCACCCGCGAGCCGCTGACCCCACGCAGCCTGAGCATCGTCTCGGTAGCGCTCGGTCTCGGCTACGGCATCGGTGCCAACAACGGCATCCTTGCACACGCACCGCAGATGCTCTCTCTGGTATTCGGCGGCTCCGGCATTGTGCCCGCCGCACTCGTTGCCATCCTCTTGAATCTGGCCATTCCCAAGGACGAAAACGGTTAAAGTAAGCATCCCTATAGCGGGCAGTGTAAAACGCACTGCCCGCTATAGATTTTTTGTTGAAATTCAAACGCACAAAAGCACCTTTAGCACCCTATTGACATTTGGGTGCCAGACTGCTATTATATGACCGAAATATCGTAGAATCGTTGCTGGTGCGCCGTTTTGGCTGCAGGCAGCTTTTTTACGATCCAACGGTTAGATTATTCTAATGCGCATATACAAGCTGCCATGCTGCCGCCGGGCAGCTTTTCAAATAAGCGGCAGTTAGTTAATGCAAACCAAGGAGCTGAGCATTACAAAAAAGAATTTTTGGGACAGAAATGCAGCAAGGTATGACCGCTTTATGCGCAAGAACGCAATAGCCTATGATCAATTATATGCATTGCTTCGCCCTGCTGTGTGGCACAAAACCGTTTTGGAGGTAGCCACCGGCACAGGGCAGGTGGCAAAACATCTCCTGTGTTCTGCCGACCACATTGAGGCTACCGACGCCTCCGCAGCGATGATTGCGCAGGCAAAGCGGGGTGATTTTTCCTCCAAGCTGTATTTTCCGTGCAGGATATGTTCCATCTGCCTTATGCTGACCAGTCCTTTGATGTTGTCATTGTCTCCAATGCACTGCACATTGTGCCGCACCCTGAGAAAGCCCTTATCGAGTTTCGCCGTGTGCTTAAAAACGATGGCACGCTGATTGCTCCTACCTTTACCCATGCAGAGAATTCCCCTTGGGGAAATCTTCAGGCCCTTGCGCTGAAAATTGCAGGCTTTCCGCTGCACAGCAGATGGACGAGTGCTGCGTATCTGGCATTTTTGCAGCAAAACGGCTGGACCGTTTGCAAAAGTGTTGTTTTGCAGAATTCCATTCCACTTACCTACGCAGAGTGTAAAAAAGTTGAAAGGAGATAAACGATGTCATTTTTTGAAAATACGAGAGACCCCAAAGGCTTCGGCGGCAGGCTGATGGTCACCATGATGAACCTTGCTCACACCCCCGTGGCGCTGTGGGGGCTTCACTTTCTGCATCTTGCGCCGGACGCAAAGGTGCTGGACTGCGGCTGCGGCGGCGGAGCGAATATCAAACGGCTGCTGAAAAGGTGTCCGCGCGGCATCGTAAAGGGCGTGGATTACTCTGCTGTCAGCGTCGAAAAATCCCGCCGTCTCAATGCAGAGGCGATTCAAAGGGATCGCTGTGTCATCTGGCAGGGCAGCGTGCAGCGCATCATTTTTGCCAGCGATTGGTTCGATGCAGTCACAGCGTTTGAAACCGTCTATTTCTGGCCGGACCTTGCAAAATGCTTCCGGGAGGTTTGGCGGGTTTTGAAGCCGGGCGGCACCTTCCTCATCTGCAATGAAGTCAACGGCGACACGGACAAAGACAAAAAATGGACAGAAATCATTGATGGTATGACCATCTACAAGGATACTGAGCTGAAAGCATATCTTGAGCAAGCGGGCTTTTGTGACATTGCGGTACACAAAAGCAAAACAGGCTGGCTGTGTTTGACCGCCGTAAAGCGAAGTGACTGTGGCTGCGGGAGGCAGGAGAATGAAGGTTTATGAATTTGGGGCGGATACCGCTCCGGTCATTTTGCTGCTGCCCGGCACCTGCTGCCACTGGAAAAGCAACTTTGGCCAAGTGATCCCTCTGTTGCAGCGGGATTTTCGCGTACTTTGCGTCAGCTATGATGGCTTTGACGAAACAGAAAGTACCGAATTTCCGACAATGCTTGCAGAAACCGAAAAAATCGAAGCCTACATCCTGAAAAACTGCGGCGGGCATATACGGGCCGCCTACGGCTGCTCTCTGGGCGGCTCTTTCGTGGGACTGCTGGCAGCACGGCAAACCATTCGTATGGACTACGGTATTCTGGGCAGCTCCGACCTTGACCAATGCTCCAAGCTCGCGGCCAAATTACAAACGAATCTTCTCCTGCCGCTGATTTATCCGCTGATTCGGGACGGACAGTTCAAGAGTCGCTTTCTGCAGAAGCGATTAGAAAAGCTCTCCGCGGAGAAGGGGGACTATGTCCGCGCTTTTATGGCGATGTTCGGTGCTGCACGCCCCTATGTGACGATGCAAAGCTGTAAAAACCAATTTTATTCCGACCTCATCACGCCCTTGCCGGAGGGAATTGATGTTCCCGGTACGGAGATTCATATTTTCTACGCGCTGAAAATGGGAGCGAAGTATCGCGCGCGTTATCAGCAGCATTTTGCGCACCCCGTAATTCATGAGCAGGATCTGCAGCATGAGGAGCTGCTGGCCTGTTACCCTTACAAATGGGCACAGCTTGTCAAAAGCATCATTGAACAGGGGGTATAAAGTACCTGTGTTTTTGTGTATATACCATAAAAGGAGGCGACTTCATTGACGGAAACTTTTTGGGGGATTCTGATCCCCTTTTTGGGTACATCGCTGGGCGCAGCATGCGTATTTTTTATGCGGCGCGCTCTGGGTGATCTGGTGCAGCGCTCACTTGCAGGCTTTGCCGCCGGTGTGATGGTGGCGGCATCGGTCTGGAGCCTGCTGATCCCGGCAATCGAACAGTCTGAGAAGTTGGGGCGGTTCGCCTTTTTTCCGGCGTTTGCCGGATTTTGGTTCGGCGTGCTGTTTTTGCTTGCCCTGGATCATCTGATTCCCCACCTGCATGTCGGCAGTGAGGAGGCTGAGGGGCCAAAAAGCAGGCTGGGCCGCACTACGATGATGGTGCTGGCAGTGACCCTGCACAACATCCCGGAGGGCATGGCAGTCGGTGTGATGTACGCCGGCTTTCTCGCAGGCAGCGCACAGATCACCGCGGCGAGCGCGCTGGCCCTGTCCCTCGGCATAGCCATCCAGAATTTCCCGGAGGGCGCCATCATCTCGATGCCCCTGCGCGCCGAAGGGGAGAGCAAGGGCAGGGCCTTTGCAGGCGGTGTGCTTTCGGGCGTGGTTGAGCCAATCGGCGCAGTGGTGACGATTTTGGCCGCGCAGCTTGTGATACCGGCATTGCCTTACCTTTTGAGCTTTGCTGCGGGCGCGATGCTCTATGTCGTGGTGGAAGAGCTGATTCCCGAAATGTCACAGGGACGGCACTCTAACATTGGCACAGTATTCTTTGCTGTCGGCTTCAGTGTGATGATGGTACTGGATGTGGCACTGGGGTAACAGGAGCCTTACAACGCAGAAAATGCAAACAGCTTCACCCGGCTCGACACAAAGTCAGTCAGAAAAGGTCCAGCATGGTATCCAGATACAACTCCTCGCGGACAGCCAGCTGATATTCCGGCCTGGTCAGGTAGTGAAGCAAAAATTCAAGGATCAGTGCACTGCCAAGGCCGCGCCCCTCGATCTTGAATTGGGTGAAGCCCCTCGGCAGGTAGGTATCCCGGATGGCCTTGATGCCGATAAAGCCGGGGTTCGCCATCGCTCGGGAGAAGCGATACCCGTCCGCTGCGCCGGGGGCGCTGCAGTAATGCTCCGGGCCGGGCAGACCCAGATTTTTGCGGCTGACGGCCTCATAGCAGGCTCTGCGTTCCGTGCATCCGAACCAGCAGCACTCATTGCAGAGAAATTCCACCTTGTCCTTCTGGGACTGGGGCAGCGCTGCAAGTCGGTCAAATGCTCGGTTCAGCCGGAAATCCGGCACAACATAGCGAAACTCGGGCCGTGCCAGCTCCCGCTGCAAATCGTTGAAGTCTGTCAGCACTTTTGTGGTTGAGGATACAAGATACAGCGAAGGATAGTTCCTTTTCAGGTACTGCGTCAGCAGCTCAGCATGAACGATGGCGCCGTTTTGCGGGTCATTTTGTTCCTGAAACAGTCGGCAGAGCGCATTGCAGTCCGGGTCTGTGAGATGCTCCGGGCGCAGTAATGAATTGCTGAGTGTCAGCCGCGCCGAGATGCCGTATTCACGCGTCAACGCTAGCACCTCTCGTGGGGTGCGGTCACTGCACTCGACCCGTCCGCCCGCCCATAAGCAGTCAGACGGTGCGCCGTAGATCGAGCCGATGGCGCACCAGTCGTAAAAATACTCCCGATGCGCACGATAAAGCGGCAAAAACGCCGCATACAGGTCATAAAATTCAAACAGACCGGGCAGATGAAACAGGGCTGTGCCCTGGTGAGGTGTTTCCATAGCGGAGACCTTTCCTGGCCGCACAGGCGGCCCGATGGGATATATTTATTATACCAGCAATCCTGCCGGAATGCAAAGCGAAGCGCCGCGTCAGCCAAAACAACCGATGCAGTGCTTTTTATCGGTTTATAGGTAATGGCCTTCGGCCTTTTGTGCCAAATTCCGAAGGCCGTTGACGCAGCATAAACAGGTGTGGTACTGTATCCTCAATCGGCATTGGCCGAATGGAAGAAAAGAAAGATCCTTAATAATCATCTGCCGAACGGCAAAGCAGCTTTACAATCTTCGGTAAAAAAGCGTGATGAACAACGATTTTGCAGGAATCGCCAAAAAGGCCTTGCACTTTTTGTACAGTCTGCTATAATAACAGCATCACAGAACACGAACGGGACAAAGGGGTCGCGTACTTGTAAAAGTACAGCGGCCCCTTTCCGTTACGCACAAAGGCGTGCAGCACATCACCGTGCTGTGCGCCTTTTGTTTTGGATGAATATCAGAAAGAGGGGTCACACAATGGAAAAGCGTAATCGAGTTTTGGCACTTACCGTAGCAGCTGCAATGTCCGCCAGTCTGCTGGCAGGCTGCAGCTCCAGCGCACAGCAGGGCGGGGCCGCATCAAGTGAAGCTGCTTCCACCGACACCGCCGCATCTGTGTCGGACGGCGGTGAGGATAACATTATTCGCGTCGGCGTTGTCTGTTCCATGACCGGCGGATCCGCTATCTATGGCGAGGGCGCACAGAACGCCGTCGACATGGCAGTCGAGGAGATCAACGCGGATGATTCCGGCTACAAAATTGAAATCGTCAACGGCGGCAAGGTCGCAGACGATGCTAAGGACGCCAAGCAGGCCATGAACGCCTACAACAAGGTCATGGCCGACTCGCCGGAGGCCATCGTGGGCAGCTTCTTCTCGTCGGTCACACTGCCCATGGCAGAACAGGCCTCCAAGGACGGCATGCTGCTGCTGGCAACAGGTGCGACAAACGCCGATGTGACTTTAAAAGGCGATTCGATTTTCCGCAACTGCTTCATTGACCCGTACCAGGGCAAGATGGCGGCACTGTTCGCAAAAGACAAGGGCTTTGCCAAGGTGGCCGTCATCTATGCAAAAGATGATGACTACTCCAACGGTCTGAAGGACGCCTTTGTTGAAAACTGCGAGGCTAACGGCATTGAGGTCGCCTACGTCGGCGAGTGCATGACCACCGATACAGACTACTCTTCGCAGGCGGCACAGGCCGTTGCAAGCGGCGCAGATCTGCTGTATTATCCCTGCTTCCTTGACACCGTTCCGCTTCTCGTTGGTGCAGCCCGCAATGCCGGATTTGCCGGTGCAATCATGGGCGGTGACGGCTGGGACGGCTCCGATACCACCGGCCTTGCCGCACAGTTTGAGGATTGCTACTTCACGAACCACTACTCCAGCGAGGACACCGCCCCGGCTGTCCAGAACTTTGTTGCCAAGTACACAGAAAAGTACGGCACCGAAAGCCTGAACGCCTGCGCAGCCCTGTATTACGACGCTATGTATATGCTGGTGCAGGCCGCCGAGAACGCAGGCGGTACCGACACAGCAAGCCTTGTCAAGGGTATGACCGGCATGAGCTTCACCGGTGTCGGCGGCGACATTACGCTGGACGAGAACGGCGACGCAATCAAGAGTATCGCAATCAATACCTACATTGACGGCGAAGTCAAGTGGACCGAGACACTGGGGTCCGACGGCACAGTCGTTTCCAAGGCAGAGTAAGATACAATCGCATTGGGGCGGGGGAAAAGGCCCCCGCCCTTTGCGTTTAGGAAAGGGGAATGGAGCAGATGACTTTTTCACTGTTTTTTCAAAGCCTGATAAACGGCTTAAACCAGGGCGCAATTTATGCGCTGATTGCCTTGGGCTACACAATGGTCTACGGCATTATCCGCATGATCAACTTCGCCCACGGTGACTTTATCATGATCGGCGCATACACGCTGTTCTACACCATCCCGCTGATGGTCAACGCCGGGATGCCCGCATGGCTTTCGGTTATCGTTGCTATTGCGGTGTGCGCGTTGGTGGGCGTACTGGTCGAAACCTTTGCCTACCGCCCCGTGCGCAAGGCAGGGCCGATGTCCGCACTGATCACGGCGCTGGCTATGAGCATCTTTTTGGAGAACCTGGCCATGGTACTGTTTGGTGCCAAGCCCCACAACGTGCAGGCCATCTTCAGCCTGCCCACCATCACCGTGGGCAGCGTGGCCCTGCCGCTGAACGTGCTGCTGACGATTGCCATTGGCCTGGGCATTATGATTGCCTTGCAGCTTTTCGTCAAAAAGACGAAGCTCGGCAAGGCGATGCGTGCCGTGCCGCAGGATAAGGATGCGTCAACTTTGGTAGGCATCAATGTCAACAAAATTATCACCACGACCTTCGCCATCGGCTCAGGCCTGGCGGCGGTGGCGGCGCTGATGTACTGCGCCACCTATCCCCGCGTCACGAACGATATGGGCAGCATGATGGGTATGAAGGCGTTTATCGCCGCCGTGCTGGGCGGCATTGGAATCATCCCCGGCGCGATGTTGGGAGGTATCCTGATCGGCCTGATTGAAATTTTTGTCAAGCTGTTTGCCCCCGGCTGGTACGAGGCCGTGACCTACGGCACGCTGATCGTGATTCTTCTGGTGAAGCCTTCCGGTATTCTGGGCAAGAATGTCGGTGAAAAAGTGTAAGGGAGCGTGAACAAAATGACGAAACGACGGCTGGCCTCCTACGGCCTGAATCTGGTTGGTGTCGCGCTGCTGTACGCGGCCATCACGCTGGCTTTTACCTTCAACGCCTTCGGCAAAAGCACGACTTACATCCAGGGCATCTGCACGACTGCCTGCTACACGATCATCATGGTCACGTCGCTCAACCTCGTCGTGGGCTTTATGGGTGAGTTCTCGATGGGTCATGCGGGCTTTGTCTCGGTGGGGGCGTATGTGTCCGCCATCGTGTCCGGTGCGCTGGCCGGGCACGGGCTTTCGGATCTGGCGCTGCTGCTCGTTGCGATTCTGGCGGGCGGCCTGGCCGCGGGCCTTATGGGCATTGCAGTCGGCATCCCGGCACTGCGGCTGCGGGGCGACTACCTGGCTATCGTTACGATGGCTTTTGCCGAGATTATCCGCGTCTGCTTCTGCAACTTTTCCATTACGGGCGGCGGCAAGACGATGAGCGGCATTCTCAAGCTTTCCACGTTTGACCGCGCATTCTGGATCATGGTCGTCTGCGTGACGGTTATGTTTCTGTTTGTGCGCAGCCGCTTTGGCCGCACGGTGCAGGCCATCCGCGAGGATTACATTGCGGCGTCGGCCTCGGGCATCAACGTGACCTACTACAAGGTACTGACCTTTGCGGTCTCGGCGTTCTTTGCGGGCGTCGGCGGCAGCGTCTACGCCCACTACATGACCGCGATGATCCCCACAAACTTCAACTTCAACTATTCGGCAGAGCTGCTCTCTGAAGTCATCATCGGCGGCACGGGCTCGCTGACCGGCTCCATCATCGGTGCGGCATTCTTGTCCAGCCTGCCGGAGCTGATGCGTGATTTCTCCACCTACCGTATGCTGGCCTACTCGGTCGTGCTGGTGCTGGTCATGCTGTTCCGCCCGGGCGGTATCTTCGGACGCTGGGAGTTCAGCCTGACCCGCCTGTTGGACGGCATTCGGCACCCCAAGGCAAAAGCCGCGAAAGGAGCGTGATCCCGTTATGGCAGCACCCGTATTGAAAGCACAGCATCTCGGCATCCAGTTCGGCGGCCTGAAGGCTGTGGATGACTTCAACATGGAAATTGGCGAGTCCGAGCTGGTCGGGCTCATCGGCCCCAACGGCGCGGGCAAGACGACGGTTTTTAACCTCATTACCGGCGTCTACAAACCCACCGAGGGTTCGTTCTACCTCTGCGGCGAGCGGATGAACGGCAAAAAAACGCATCAGATCGTCCATGCGGGCATTGCCCGCACGTTTCAGAACATCCGCCTGTTCAAAAAGATGACTGTCATCGAGAACGTCAAGACGGCCATGCAGGGCCACACGACCTACGGCATGGCGGACGCCATCTTCCGTACCAAAAAGTACTGGCAGCAGGAGGCGGAAATCACCGCACGCGCCAAGGAGCTGCTGGCTGTCGTGCACCTCTCCGGCAAGGAGGATCTGGAGGCCGACAATCTGCCTTACGGCGAGCAGCGCCGCCTGGAGATCGCCCGCGCCCTGGCCACCGATATGAAGCTGCTGCTGCTTGACGAACCGGCTGCGGGCATGAACCCCACCGAGACCGAGGAGCTGCTGGAAATCATCAACTACATCCGCAAGGAATTTAAAGTGTCCGTTCTGCTCATCGAGCATGATATGAGCCTTGTCATGAAGATCTGCGAACGCATTCAGGTGCTGGATTTCGGCACCACGATTGCTTCCGGCACGCCGGAGCAGATTGCCAACGACCCGCATGTCATCGAGGCATATCTGGGCAAGGATGAACCGGGGGAGGCCGCCAATGCTTGAGATCAAAGACCTGTACGTCAACTACGGTGCCGTCCACGCGCTGAACGGCGTATCCATGACCGTGAAGGATGGCGAGATCGTCTCGCTGATTGGGGCGAACGGCGCAGGAAAAACAACGACCCTGCGCACGATAACCGGTCTGGAAAAGGCGGCAAGCGGCTCCATCACCTTCGACGGGCACGACCTGCGCAAGATCGAACCCAGCAAAATCATCACGCTGAAACTGGCCCATGTGCCGGAAGGGCGGCACATCTTCCCCCAGATGACGGTGGAAGAAAACCTCGAGATGGGGGCTTTTACCGACCAAACCGACATGGCCAGAACGATGGCCGATGTCTACGAGCGGTTTCCCCGCTTAAAAGAGCGCAAGCGCCAGCTGGCTGGCACGCTCTCCGGCGGCGAGCAGCAGATGCTGGCCGTGGGCCGCGCCCTGATGGGAAAGCCGAAGATGATTTTGATGGATGAGCCGTCCATGGGTCTGTCCCCGCTGTTGGTAAAGGAAATTTTTGCCATCATCCGGGAGGTGAACAAGCAGGGCATTACGATTCTGCTGGTGGAGCAGAACGCCAAGATGGCGCTGGCCATCTCTGACCGTGCCTACGTGCTGGAAACCGGCACCATCACGCTTTCCGGCGATGCGCAGGAGCTGCTGAACGACACTCGCGTCAAAAAAGCCTATTTGGGGCAGTAAGGAGGAAGTGCTATGTATCCGAACTATCCCTACTTTGCCGTGGCCATTACCCGCACCTGCGGCTCGGGCGGCGGCAGTTACATCGGCAAAAAGCTGGCGCAGGATTTTGATATTGATCTGTATGACCGCAAACTGCTGCGCCTGGCAGCCGAGGACAGCGGCATCAATGAAAAAATCTTTGCCGCTGCCGATGAAAACACTAAAAAAACGCTGCTATACCGTGTTTCGCGGCATATCTACGACGGCAGCGTCATCCCGCCGGAGAGCGGCAATTTCATCAGCGACCAGAACCTTTTCAACTATCAGGCCAAGGTCCTGCAGGAGCTGCTGAACGAGGAAAGCTACATCTGCGTGGGCCGCGCGGCGGATTTTGTGCTGAAAGACAAACCCAACGTGCTGACCGTCTACATCGACGCGCCCTATGAGGACCGCATTGAGCGGGAGATGAAGCGCCAGGGCATCGGACGCAGCCAGGCCATCCACTACATTGATAAGCTCGACCACTATCGGGAAAGTTACTACAAGTATCATACGGGCCGCCAGTGGAAGCGTGTGGAAAATTACGACCTCTGCCTGGACAGCGCCGCGGTTGGACTGGATAACTGCGTGGAGGTCATCAAGAAAGTTATTGAACTGAAATTTGGGGTAAAGTGCCCGCGATAAAAAGCAACAGGGGAGGAAAGACTTATGGAAGCACTGGCCTATTATGATGGAAAAATCGGCACACCGGAGGAACTGACAGTTCCCTTCAATGATCGCGTGCATTTCTTCGGTGACGGTGTATACGACGCCACTGTCGGCGCAAACGGCAAGGTCTACCTGATGCAGGACCACCTTGACCGCTTTTACACCAGTGCCAGGGCATTGGATATCCACATCCCGATTCCGAAAGACGAGCTTGGCAGACTGCTGACCGACCTGCTGGCCAAAGTAGACGGTACAACGCATTTTGTTTACTGGCAGGTCACCCGCGGCGTCGAGACCCGCAACCACGTCTACGCCGAGGACCTGCCCGGCAAGCTGTGGGTGTCCATCCGCCAGAACCATTTGAACGACCCGGATGTGCCCATCAAGCTCAACACCGAGGAAGACACACGCTTTTATCACTGCAACATCAAGACGCTGAACTTGCTGCCCAGCGTTGTAGCGGCGCAGCACGCAAAGCGCATCGGCGTGCAGGAGACGGTGTTCCACCGCGGTGACATCGTGACCGAGTGCGCCCACTCCAACGTGTCGATTCTGAAGGATGGCGTATTTTATTCGCATCCCAACGATGAATTTATCCTGCGTGGCATCGCCAAGACCCACATGATCCAAGCGTGCTACCGCCTGGGCATTACAGTCATGGAAAAATGCTTTACGCTGGATGACCTGCGCAACGCCGATGAGATCATCGTGACGTCGTCCTCCAACTTCTGCCTGCACGCCTGCGAGGTGGACGGCAAGCCCGCGGGCGGCAAAGACCCCGCCACGCTGAAAGCGATTCAGAACGAGGTCCTGCGCGAATACTACGCCTACACCGGCAAAACAACCGTTGTGGACTGAAACGGGGGTGGGAAGGATGACCCGTGACGAACTGGAAAAGCGCAACGTAGGCGAAAATCTCGATGCTTTGATGAATCTTGACCCCCGCGGCTACGGTGTCTGCCGCATTTTGTACGCGGGCAGCCGCGCCTATACCGGTGAACCCCTGACGATGCACGCGGCGCAGGTGCTGTGCGATGCGGTAAAAGAGAACGATCTGGTGTACATTATTACCGGATTCGTCCTGCTGCCGCATAAAGTGCCCGAGATGGACGGCACGGTCAGTTCCATGCTGCTGGCTCGCGCGTTGGTGATGGCGTTCGGTGCAAAGCCGGTCATCGTATGCCCCGCCGACAGCGTCCAGGCCATAGAAAAGTGCGCCGCCGTCGTTGGTCTGCACATCTATGAAGACCTCGACATCGTGCAGACGCTGCCTTTAAGCATGGGGGTCGCTGCCTTTACCAAAAACCTGGCCGACGCCCCGGCCCAGGCTGCCGAGCTGGCTGCCCGCAAGCCCGCGGCAGTCGTCTCTGTCGAAGCCTGCGGCGCGAACGCCCTAGGGGTCTGTCACAATGCCGTCGGGCTGGACGTGACCGCCTTGCAGGCCCGCAGCGATGTGCTGTGGGAAAAGCTGCGCGCCGACGGTGTGCCGAATATCGCCATCGGTGACTTGGGCAATGAGATCGGCATGGGCACGATTACCGACCACATCAAAAAATATGTGCCGTTCACCGACAGGGGCGAGTGCCAATGCGGCTGCGGCGGGGGCATAGTAAGCGCCACCAGAACTGACAACATTATCACGGCCACCTGCTCCGACTGGGGCTGCTACGGCTTGATGGCCGCGCTGGCGTATCTCAAAAAAGATATGGAGATCCTGCACCACGAGGACATGGAGTCCGAGGTCATGCGGGTGGCGGCGCGCAACGGGTTTATTGATATGACGGGCTCACTGCTGCCGGGCATTGACGGATTCAGCACGCGCATGAACGTCGGCATCGTCAGTCTGATGCGCCAGTGCACGGCCTACGCGGTACGGTACTCCCACAAGTCGGATCACTGGTTCGGCCCTGTGTTGGCAAAGCACTTCTTTGACTGACTATTATAGAAGGAAGGGGGCAGCGGTCATGCTGCCGTTTACGGTACACCCGGTTGGGGACTGCGCCCTGCTGGCGGGATTCACCCAGCGCATTGCACCGGAGATCGGCGCGGCGGTGGCGGCACTGAACAGCCGCGTTTTGGTGGCCGGGCTGCCCGGCGTGACAGAGACAGTGCCCGCTTTTGCGTCGCTGCTGGTGGTGTATGATCCGCTAGTGACCGACTATGACACGCTGGCGGCAGCCCTGCAAGGGCTGAGTGACGCTGACGGCGCGGACACCGCGGCGGGGGAGGGGAGGCTGGTCACGATCCCCGTGTGCTACGGCGGCGATTTCGGCCCCGACCTGCCCTTTGTGGCAAAGCACGCGGGGCTGACAGAAGCAGAAGTCATCGCGCTGCACACCGGGCGGGAATACCGCATTTATATGCTGGGGTTCCTGCCGGGGTTCCCGTACCTGGGCGGGCTGGACGAACGATTGTTTACACCGCGGCTGAACACACCGCGCACGGCCATCCCGGCCGGGGCGGTGGGCATCGGCGGCGAGCAGACCGGCATTTACCCTATTGCCAGCCCGGGCGGCTGGCAGCTCATCGGCCGCACGCCGCGCAAACTGTTTGACCCGGAATCGGGTGCACTGCCCTACGCGGCGGGGGACCGCATAAAATTTAAACCCATCACCGCGGCGGAATTTGCAGCCCTGGCGGCAAAGGAGGGCACGGCATGAGCATCACCGTACTGGAGCCCGGCCCGCTTACAACTGTGCAGGATGCGGGCCGCGTGGGCTATGCTGCCCAGGGCTACCGCAGCTGCGGCGCAGCGGACGGATACGCTTACCGTCTGGGCAATGTGCTGGTCGGCAACGACCCTGGTGCAGCCGGGCTGGAATGCACCCTGCGCGGCGCGGCCCTGCGGTTTGAAACAGACACCGTCTTTGCTCTGACGGGGGCCGAAAGCCCTGCTGCGCTGGACAGTACGCCCGTACCCTATTACGCGCCGCTGCTTGCCAAAGCAGGCAGTGTGCTGCAGATGGGGGCGGCAAAAACAGGACTGCGCAGCTATCTGGCCGTGGGTGGCGGCATTGCCACCCCGCCCGTGCTGGGCAGCCACGCCACCGATGTAAAATGCGGCATCGGCGGCTTGGAGGGCCGCAAGCTGGCCGCGGGCGATACCCTGCCCATAGGCTCATGTGATACCGCCGCGCTGTGGCAGGCCATCACTGCCAAACGGCTGGATCGTCCCTTGCGGGACAAGGCTGTGTGCGGCGGGCTGCACCCCATGCGCGTGCAGGGGACGCAGATGCTGCCGCTGCTGCGCGCCGTGCCCGGCCCGCAGGACGCCGCCTTTACCGTGCAGGGCCGGCAGGATTTTATCCACGGTATCTATACCCTAACGCCGGACTGTGACCGTATGGCCTGCAAGCTGGCGGGCACACCGCTGCAAATGCGCCGCGGCGCAGATATTCTCTCCGACGGTATTGTGCCCGGGTCGGTGCAGGTCTCCGCCGACGGGCAGCCCATTGTCATGCTGGCCGACCACCAGACCACGGGCGGCTATGCCAAAATTGCCACGGTGATTTCTGCCGACTTGCCCGCGCTGGCGCAGCTCCGCCCCGGGCAGCGGGTATGCTTTATCTTTGTGACGCCGTCCCGGGCCGTGCAGGCTGCCCGGCAGCAGGCGGCCCTGTGGCAGCAGGTAAGAGATCGCTTGTAAAAGAAGGTGCACGTTATGAACTATTCCGCATTTCCACCGGCTGAGATTCGGGCGTTGATCCGCGCGGGCAAGCTGGATGCCCCGACCACAGGCTGCTGCGACGGCTACGCCCAGGGCAATCTGGTGGTCCTGCCAAAGGCGCTGGCGTGGGATTTCCTGCTGTTCTGCCAGCGCAACCCCAAGGCCTGCCCGCTGCTGGAAGTGGCCGATGCCGGGGAGCGCAGCTTCTCCCAATTTGCCCCGGGCAGCGATATTGCGCAGGACATCCCGCGCTACCGCATCTATCGAAACGGCGAATTGACCGAAGAAACCACCGATGTGGTGCGCTATTTTGAGGAACGGTCCGATTTGGTCAGCTTCCTCATCGGGTGTAGCTTCTCCTTTGAGTCGGCGCTGCTGGACGCGGACATCCCGGTGCGCCAGATCGAGGAAGGCGTCAATGTGCCGATGTACAACACCAACATTCCTTGCACACCCGCGGGGGTGTTCAGCGGCAATATGGTCGTCAGTATGCGTCCGATTCCCCACGCGCAGGTGCCTGCGGCGGTGGCTATCACGGCGGGCATGCCCCGCGTGCACGGTGCGCCGGTGCAGATCGGCACGCCGGAGGCCATCGGCATCACCGATCTGGCCCACCCTGATTACGGCGATGCCGTGACGATTCGTTCGGGCGAAACACCGGTTTTCTGGCCCTGCGGGGTCACGCCCCAGGCCGTGGTCATGCACTCGAAGCCGGAATTCTGCATCACGCATGCGCCGGGGTATATGTTTGTGACCGACGTAAAAAACACACTGCTGAAATACTAAGGGGGATGTTGCAATGCCGTCCATTGATTTAAACTGCGACCTGGGCGAGAGCTTCGGCGCGTACACCATCGGCATGGATGCCGAAATTTTGCCCTATGTGACCAGCGCAAACATCGCATGCGGGTTCCACGCGGGCGACCCGTCCGTGATGCAAAAGAGCGTTCTGCTGTGCAAAAAGTACGGCGTGCAGGTGGGTGCACACCCGGGGCTGCCGGATTTGCAGGGCTTTGGACGCCGCAGAATGGCAATTTTCCCCGCCGAAGCTGAGGCCGACGTGATATACCAGATCGGTGCGCTGAAGGCATTCTGCGACGCGGCGGGCGTACCGCTGCACCACGTCAAACCCCACGGCGCGCTGTACAACATGGCCGCCAGGGATCCGGTGCTGGCGGCAGCCATCTGCCGCGCTGTGCAGGCTGCAGCTCCCGGTGCTGTGCTGCTAGCTCTCTCCGGCAGCGAGATGGTCAAGGCCGCAAACGCAATCGGACTGCCCGTTGCCAGCGAGGTATTCGCAGACCGCGGCTATCAGGCCGACGGCAGCCTTGTGCCACGCGGCGCTCCCGGCGCAATGATCGAGGACGAGGATACCGCCATTGCGCGGGTCTTGCAGATGGCAGCGCAGGGTACCGTACAGGCCGACGACGGCAGCACCGTAACCCTGCAGGCCGATTCCGTCTGCGTCCACGGCGACGGCCCCAAAGCCCTCGCCTTCGTGCAAAAAATCTCCGCCGCCCTCCTTGCCGCAGGGACAGCAGTTGCAGCATTTTGATTGTAGGCAGAAAGCAAGATGGGGAATGAACCTATCGGAAGAAGGTAAAGCAGCGCTAAGCGGCAGGAATTTTTTTGTCAATAAAAATACCGTTGTATCGTGTGATACAACGGTTGAATAATTTGAATACAGCCTTGATGTGTTTAGGCAGCGGATCCTGAACGGAGGACGAGCCGACACCATAGCACGAAGGCTGTTTTCATTCCGGCAGACGTCCGTACAGTTCCATTTCACTGTGCAGCTTTTTGGCCAGCCTCGTGTTAAAGACACCGGGTTCGGCACGCCAGCACCAGTTGCCGCCCAGAGTGGACGGCGTGTTCATGCGGGATTCATGCCCAAGGCCCAGCAGATCCTGGGCCTGCACGACAGCCAGATCGGCAGCGCTGGACCAGATGCCGCGCATCATGCCCCAGTGATAGCCCTCTTTCTTCGTCAGATTCAGGTAGCGCACGGCGCGCGCCACGTCCTCAGGGGCGGCGGTTTCCATCCAGCCGTTCACAGGCTCGTTGTCGTGGGTGCCTACATAGGCAATGCAGTTCTTGGGGTAGCTGTGGGGGCGGTAATCACCGCCGTCACGGCTGTCAAAGGCAAACTCCAGCACTTTCATGCCGGGATAGCCGCATTGCTTCAGCAGAGCAGTGACATCTTCCGTCAGGAATCCCAAATCCTCGGCGATGATGCGCGGGCTGCCCAGCTTTTTCTTTATGGCAGCAAACAGCGCATAGCCGGGGCCTTCGCGCCAGCGGCCGTTCCGGGCGGTTGCTTCCCCGTAGGGGATAGCATAATAGCCCGCAAATCCGCGGAAGTGGTCAATGCGAACCACATCATAGGTGTTGCACATGTGTTTGATGCGCCGCACCCACCATGCGTAGCCGGTCTTGGCCATGGAGTCCCAGTCGAACAGCGGGTTGCCCCACAGCTGGCCTGTGGCGGAGAAACCATCCGGCGGGCAGCCTGCCACCTCGGTGGGCAGCAGGTTCTCATCGAGCTGGAACTCCTGCGGGCAGCTCCACACATCGACGCTGTCCAGCGCCACATAGATGGGAAGGTCGCCGATGATGCGGATTTCCTGCTGGTTGGCGTAGTGCTTCAGCGCCTGCCACTGACTGTAGAACATAAACTGTACAGCCTGCCAGAACGCCACATCGTCGGCGTACTGCTGCCGGGCTGCTGCCAGGGCATCGGGCTCACGGCGCCGCAGCGGTTCTTCCCATTCCAGCCAGCAGGCTCCGTTGTGGGCGTCCTTCAGCGCCATGAACAGCGCGTAGTCGGGCAGCCAGAAGTCATTTTCCTTCACAAAGCGGCGGTAGTCGGCACCGGGCTTTGCCAGCAGACGTTTGGCTGCACAGCGCAACACTGCGTAGCGCTTTTCGTACATGACGCCGTAATTGATGCAGTCGGGGGTGCATTCCCAGTCGATGGACGCATATTCCTCCGGCAGCAGCAGTCCCTGCTTTGCCAGATCGTCCAGATCGATAAAATACGGGTTGCCCGCAAAGGTCGAGAACGACTGATAGGGACTGTCGCCGTAGCTGGTGGGGCAGACGGGCAGAATCTGCCAGTATGCCTGCCCGGCCTTGACCAAAAAGTCCACAAAGCTACGCGCGGTTGCACCCATGGTACCAATACCGTAAGGCGAGGGCAGACTTGAAATGGGCATTAGAATGCCGCTTGCTCTCATCAGAGAACCCCTCTTTCTTTTGATAGTAAGCAGCCGGGATGTCTTTCCTTCACAGTTCGCGCACGCTTTCTCCTTCGGTCAGATCGAAGGAGACGATCTCGTGCACGGCATTGCCGGGTTTTTGGATGTTGTGGAGTAGGATCCGCGCCGAACGCCGCGCCAATTGCTCCATATTCTGCCGGATGGTCGTCAGCCGGGGCACACTGTACTGTCCCAGCGCGATGCCGTCAAAACCTGTGACGGAAATATCCTGCGGCACACACAGCCCGTGATCCCGCAGCGCACGAATTGCGCCGAGCGCCATCAGGTCGGACATGGCAAACACTGCCGTAATGTCGGGGCTGTGCTTTAAGAGATACTCCATTGCCTCATACCCGCTGGAAAGCGAGAATCGCGCATACGCATACTGCTTTTCCATGTCAAACGGCAGACCAAGGCGCAGCATAGCACCCTGACAGCCGGCCAGACGGGCGAGACTTGGACGGGAAAGATTGGGCTTGCCACCGATGATTCCGATGCGGCGGTGCCCTTTTTTGTACAGATATTCGATCATCGTGTCCGATGCAGCCATATCGTCTACGGACACACTGGACAAATTGCGGATGCGCAGGGATGCCGCGCTGTTTGTCAGCAGCAGGCAGGGGATACCCAGTGCCTCCAACTCCGGCGTGAAGTATTCCGGATTTGAGCCGAGAAACAATATACCATGGGGTTTGCGCTCTGTGCAGATGCGTCGGGCCTGCGCAACCTCGTTGGCTTCCTCGTCAATATAGTAGACCGTCGCAACGTAGCCGCTTTCCTCAATGATCTGCTGCAGCGGTTCCAAAATGCCGGCAAACAGCATATTCTGGGTGCCTTTCACAATCAGTGCGATCCCATCGTTGGTCTGCTGCTTCAGATGCTTGGCGTTGGCGTTCGGTTCATAATTGTGGCGGTTTACGATTTCCAATATTTTTTGACGGGTTTCTGCACTGACGCCGGGGGCGTTATTTAAGGCTCGTGAGACGGTCCCGACCGCATAGCCGGACTCCCGCGCGATGTCTTTGATGGTCATTTGCCAATCCTCTTTCTTGAAGAAGTGTCAAATTTACCCCTTGACAGCACCGGCGACCACACCATCGATAATATATTTCTGGCAGATCAGGTACAGCACGATAACAGGCAGCACCGTAATCATGATGCAGGCCATCATGGGTGCCATCTCCACCTTGCCGTAGCTGCCGCGGAAATACTGGATCGCCATAGGAATCGTGCGGAAGGTCTTGATGTCCAACACCAGCGTGGGCAGCAGATAGTCGTTCCAGACCCACATGGTTTCCAAAATAGCGGTAGAGATCATCGTCGGCTTCAAAATCGGGCAGACGACCTTGAAGAAAATCTGGATGGGATTGCAGCCGTCGATCATAGCGGCTTCTTCAATAGCAATCGGCATGGATTTTACAAAGCCGGTGAACATGAACACCGCAAGTCCCGCGCCGAAGCCCAGATAGATGATGCAGATGTTGTAGGGGTTATTCAGCTTTAAGGTATCAGCGGTTTTTGCCAGTGTGAACATGACCATCTGGAAGGGGACAATCATGCTGAATACGCACAGATAGTACATACCTTTGGACAAGGTGTTCTGCACACGGGTGATATACCATGCGCACATGGAGCAGCACAGCAAAATCAGTGCCACAGACGAAACCGTGATCACTAAACTATACCAGAAAGAGGACAAAAAGTCCATTTCCTGAATGCCATAAATGTAGTTTTTCAGGCCGACGAAGGTCTCGGCGTTCGGCAGCTCAAAGGCGTGGCTCGTCGTGATGGCGCGCTCGGTCTTGAGGGAGTTCATCAAAATCATGAACACCGGGTACAGCCAGGCGATGCACAGGATCGTGAACAGAACGGACAGTACCGCGTTGATGCGGCGGTCTTTTTTAGTAGCACCCATTATGCCTGCACCTCCTTAGAGCGGGTAAAATGCAGCTGGAGCAACGAAATAACGACCACAAACAGGAAGAAAACGACGGCCTTGGCCTGACCGATGCCCTTCCACTGGGGTCCGGAGCGTGCGTAGAACGTGTCGTAGATGTTGTAGGCCAGCATCATAGACTGCTTTGCAGGCTCACCGGCCGTCAGCGAGAGGTTCTGGTCGAACAGCTTGAAGGAGTTCGTCAGCGTCAGGAAGGTGCAGATCGTCACGCTGGGCATGACCATCGGGATTTTGATTTTGAACAAAATCTGGCTGCTTGTTGCACCGTCAATGCGTGCGGCCTCCACCAGATCCACCGGCACATTCTGCAAACCGGCAATATAGATGATCATCATGTAGCCGATCTGCTGCCAGCACATAAGGATGATCAACCCCCAGAAGCCGTAGGTGGCATTCAGCGCCAGCAGCGACTTACCCCAGGAGGACAGCAGACCGTTGAGCAGGATCTGCCAGATATAGCCCAGCACGATGCCGCCGATCAGGTTCGGCAGGAAGAAGATGGTGCGGAAAGCGTTGGTGCCGTGCATACCGCGGGTGAGAAGCAGCGCGATGGCAAAGGCCAGCACGTTGATCAGCAGGGTGGACACGACGGTGAACGCCGCTGTGAACCAGAACGCATGGGTGAAGGTGTTATCCGACCAAATCATTGCGTAGTTGCTTAAGCCCACAAACTGCACATTTTTGACGGTGGTGAACTTGCAGAACGACAGCCCTGCACCCCAGATAAACGGCCAGACAAAGCCGATGATAAAGGCGATGAGGGTCGGCAGTACGAAAACAGGCCAATAACGTCGAATGGCTTTTTCCATAAGTATGCTCCCTTTGTTGTAATTTTTGTTTTCTGCAAAAGAAGCGGGGCGGGCGAAACCGCCCGCCCCGCTAACCGGTAATACTAGGTAAGGAGAAAAAGCTTTCAGTATAGAGAAAACGATCTTATGTTATGCAGCAGCGTTCAGAGCGGCCTCAGATGCCCAGCCATCGACGAAAGCGGTGACGACATCATCCCAGCTGCCGGTACCGGCGGCGTAAGCGGTCAGAGCAGAACCAACACCGTTCTTCCAGTTCTCGGAAGGCATGGTGGAGAAGTTCCAGGCCACAGGGGTCTTGCCGGCGGCGGTCATTTCCTTATCGGCCTTGACGAAGACGTTGGGGGACTCGACAGCATTCTTGAAGGGGATAACGAAGCCCATGTCGTTAGCCATGGCCTTGGTACCCTCGTCAGAGGAAACGCACCAGTACATGAAGTCGAGCGTTGCGTTGATGTCGTCCTCGCTGGCGTCCTTGTTGACGCACCAGTAGTTCTCAGTGCCGGTGCACAGGCCCTGGTTGGCTTCATCGCCGACGCCAATGTAGATGGGCAGCATGGTCAGATCGTCATCGGTGAAGGGCTTGCCGTCGCCGACGAGGTTGGTGTACTCCCAGGAACCGTTCTGGTAGAAAACGGCCTCTTCGTTCAGGAACTCGTTGCGGCTGTCGTCGCCGGTCTTGCCAGCCAGTTCAGCAGGATCGCAGGTGGAGTTGTTGATGTACAGGTCGAAGATATTCTTGTAGTTGTCGAGATAGGTGCCCTTGATGGCGTCGGTGTTGTCGATGCCGTCCTCCTGATACTCGAAGTAGATGGGCAGGTTGGCCAGATGGGTCTTGTAGCGCCAGTCAGAGGAGCCGTCCATACCGGCGGAGGTGAAGGCAGAGAAGCCCAACTCGTCCTTGCGGGCGGTGATGTCCTCGGCCACCTTCTTCAGGTCGTCGAAGCTCTTGATGTCGTCAACGGTGTAGCCGGCCTTTTCCAGCAGGGTCTTATTGGTGATCAGGCCGTAGCTCTCGATAACGTAACCGATGCCCAGCATCTGGTCGCCGTCTTTCAGGGCGTAGGTGTCGCTGGTCAGATCGCCTGCGATCTTGGTGCCGGACAGGTCGTAGCAGTAGTCCTTCCAGTTGGCCAGGCCGACAGGTCCATTGACCTGGAACAGGGTGGGCGCATCGCTCTTGGCCATCTCGCTCATCAGGGTGGTCTCATACTGGCCGGAAGCGGCGGTCACGACGGTGACGGGAACACCGGTCTCCTCGGTGTACTTCTTGGCCAGATTCTGCCAGGCTTCGTCCTGCTCGGGCTTGAAGTTCAGGTAGTAGACCTTGCCGGCTGCATCAGTGGTTGCCTCGGTAGAAGCGGCAGTGGATTCAGCCTTGGATTCGGTGCTGGTACTGGTAGAGGAAGCAGCCGTAGAGGAGCTGCCGCCGCAGCCTGCCAGCAGACCCGCAGCCATAGCAGCTGCCAGAGTCATCGAGAGTGTCTTTTTTGCGTTCATGTTTTTTCCTCCTTCTTAAGAAAAACAATGATTTGCAAGGGTGTTGATTTGTTTCGTCGGAAACGTTTCCGTTTCGGATTGATCTTATAATACACCTTTCCGGCGCAATAATCAATCGTTTTTTGCGATTTACTGCAAAATCGGCCTGATGCACAAATTTGCACCCCCTGTTTTTGTGGAAATGTTCCAAAAATAGTGACAAATTTAGCGGAAACGATTCCGTAGCCGTGCAACAAACTTTGAGAATTGCAGGAAAACCCCTCTATAAATTATTTTTCACCAAAATATTGACACAGCAATTTTGTCATGTTATACTTTCTTAGATTTTGAAAGACGAATCGAGTTTGTAAGAGTTTTTCAAAGCAATTTACCTACGGACCGCCCATCGGGGGCTAAGGCCATACGGACAGCCGGGTCCACTGCCGATCGGCAACTTTGGTTGCCTTATTGATTGAGTTAAAAGCTCAAATTTTATAAGTTGGTTCCTTTACAACCATGAAATTGCACGTTTTGGTGCAGACTTGTGAAACGGTCAATAAAGAGTAGTAAAAGTGTAATTGCTATATAGACTCTGACACGCTCAGCCTTTTTGAATCATGCAGGACGCTCTCCCGGTGTGATGCCGGGGGTATTCGGCCTGTGCAAAAATATGCTGGATTCAAACGCAAGTCTGCACGTATGTGCACGGCTTGCGTTTTTTATTTTGCAAGGGGACCGCGAACGGAGGTAAAAATGAACGGAGAAGCAAAGCGCACTCGGCTGGACCAGCGCCGCGCACCCATCCATGAAGCGCTGGAAAACTTCCGCCGTATGCGCGTCGTGCCCTTTGACGTGCCGGGCCACAAGCGCGGGCGCGGCAACCCGGAGCTGACCGCGTTTCTGGGGCAGCAGTGCGTCGGCGTGGACGTCAACAGCATGAAGCCGCTGGACAATCTCTGCCACCCGGTTTCGGTCATCCGCGAGGCCGAGGAGCTGGCCGCCGATGCGTTCGGCGCGGCACACGCCTTTTTAATGGTGGGCGGCACGACCAGCTCGGTACAAAGCATGGTGCTGACCGCCTGCAAGCGCGGGGATGAGATCATTCTGCCGCGCAACGTGCACCGCAGCGTGCTGAACGCGCTGGTGCTATGCGGTGCGGTACCGGTCTACGTCAACCCGGAGGTGGACAACCGCCTCGGAATCAGTCTGGGCATGAAGCGGGAGCAGGTGGCCAAAGCCATTGCCGAGCACCCCAACGCCGTGGCCGTGCTGGTGAACAACCCCACCTACTACGGCATTTGCAGCGACCTGCGCGCCATTGTGCGGATGGCCCACGACGCCGGGATGCTCTGCCTGGCCGACGAAGCCCACGGCACACACTTCTATTTTGGCGGCGGGCTGCCTGTCTCTGCCATGGCGGCGGGCGCAGATATGGCCTCCGTCTCGATGCACAAGAGCGGCGGCAGCCTGACCCAGTCCAGTCTGCTGCTGACCGGCCCCAATGTCCACGCGGGCTATGTGCGGCAAATCATCAACCTGACCCAGACGACGTCCGGCAGTTACCTGCTGATGTCGAGCCTTGATATTTCCCGCCGCAATCTCGCATTGCGCGGGCGGCAGGTGTTCCATCAGGTGGCCGATATGGCCGAGTACGCCCGCGAGGAGATCAACGCCGTGGGCGGGTACTATGCCTTCGGCAAGGAGCTTTGCAACGGAAACTCCGTTTTTGACTTTGATACAACAAAACTCAGCGTCCACACGCTGGACATCGGTCTTGCGGGCATTGAGGTCTATGACATCCTGCGCGACGAGTACGACATTCAGATCGAGTTTGGCGACATCGGCAATATACTGGCTTATCTCTCCATCGGTGACCGCCCGCAGGAGGTCGAGCGCCTTGTCAGCGCACTGGCCGAAATCAAACGCCGCTACCACACCGACGGTGCGGGCCTGTTGAGCCAGGAGTACATTGACCCCGAGGTCGCCGCCAGCCCGCAGGAAGCGTTCTACGCCCCCAAGAAGAGCCTGCCCCTGCGCGAGACCGAGGGCATGGTGTGCAGCGAGTTCGTCATGTGCTACCCACCGGGCATCCCGATTCTGGCCCCGGGCGAACGCATCACCGCTGAAATTTTAGACTATATCGAGTACGCCAAGGCCAAGGGCTGCAGCATGACCGGACCGGAAGATCCCGACATTCTGCGCCTGAACGTGCTGGCCTGACAGGGAGGTTTTACAATGGAAATGTGGTTTTCGGAGTTTCACACCCCCGATGTCAAGCACAGCATCCGGGTCAACCGCCAGCTTTACTCCAAGCAGAGCGACTATCAGCGCATCGACATTTTTGAAACACCGGAGTTTGGCCGCGTGCTGACGCTGGACGGCAACGTCATGCTGACCGAGCGCGACGAGTTCATCTACGACGAGATGATCACCCACGTGCCGATGTCGGTACACAAAAACGCCAAGGATATTCTCGTCATCGGTGCGGGCGACGGCGGCGTTGTGCGGGAGCTGACCCGCTATGACCGCGTGGAAAGCATTGACCTTGTGGAGATGGACCCGCAGGTCATCGAGGCCTGCCGCGCCTACCTGCCCGGCAACGCCTGCCGCATGGATGACCGCCGCGTACATATTTATTACGAAAATGCGCTGAAATTCATCCGCAAGTGTGAGGATGAGTACGACCTTATCATCGTGGATTCCTCCGACCCGTTCGGCCCGTCGGAGGGGCTGTTCACCCGCGAATTTTACGGCAGCTGCTTTAACGCCCTGCGCGCGGACGGCATTATGGTCAACCAGCAGGGCAGCCCGTTCTACGCCGAGGATGCCACCGCCATGCAGCGCAGCCACCAGCGCATTGCCAGCACCTTTCCCATCAGCAAGGTGTATCAGGCGCACATCCCGACCTTTGCGGCGGGGTACTGGCTGTTCGGCTTTGCCAGCAAAAAATATCATCCCATCAACGATATGGACGCCGATGCGTGGAACGCGCTGAACATGCGCACCCGCTATTACACCTCCCGGCTGCACGTCGGGGCGTTTTATCTGCCCGCTTTCCTTGAGGAAATGCTGCGGGAAGTGGAGGAACACTGATGCTGCATCGCAATGTTGAAAATTTCATCGGCTGCGACAGCAGCTACCGCACGGCCAGTATCGTTTTGTACGGTGCGCCGTTTGATTCCACCACAAGCTACCGCCCCGGTGCGCGCTTTGGCCCCGCGGCCATGCGCCACGAAAGCTACGGTCTGGAAACTTACAGTCCCTATCAGGACAAGGACCTGACCGAGGGGAATGTGTTTGACAGCGGCGACTTGGAGCTGTGCTTTGGTTCCAGCGAGAGTGCCCTTGTAGACATTGAGTCCCGCGCGGCGGAAATTCTGCGCGACGGAAAACTGCCGCTGCTGCTGGGCGGCGAGCACCTTGTCACGTTGGGCGCGGTACGCGCGGCGGTGCGCAAATATCCCGATTTGCATATCGTGCATTTTGACGCCCACGCCGATCTGCGGGACGATTACCTCGGCGCACAGCTGAGCCACGCCTGCGTGCTGCGCCGCTGTCATGATTTGGTCGGCGACGGGCGCATCCACCAGTTCTGCATCCGCAGCGGTGAACGGGAGGAATTTCAGTTCGCCGCGCGGCACACCGATATGCACAAGTTCGACTTTACCGGCCTGACCGAGCTGACCGACTGGCTGTGCCAGACCGATGTGCCTGTCTATCTGACCATTGATTTGGACTGCCTCGACCCGTCGGCCTTCCCCGGCACGGGCACGCCCGAGGCGGGCGGCGTCAGCTTTTTGCAGCTGCTTGGGGCCATCCGCACCGTGACGAAAGCGAACATCATTGGCGCGGATGTGAACGAGCTGGCTCCCATGCTCGACCAGAGCGGCGTTTCCACAGCCACGGCCTGCAAGGTATTGCGGGAGTTGCTGCTGGCGCTGGAAAAATAAAAATCTGTTATAAATTCAAACATAAAGGAGTTCTATCATGAGCAAAGTTCTTGTTATCGGCTGCGGTGGCGTGGCAAGCGTCGCCATCTCCAAGTGCTGCCAGGTCAGCGACGTCTTTACCGAGCTGTGCATCGCCAGCCGCACCAAATCCAAGTGCGACGCGCTGGCCGCCAAGCTGGCACCCACCACCCAGACCAAAATCACCACCGCGCAGGTCGATGCCGACGACGTCCAGCAGCTGTGCGACCTCATCAACAGCTACAAGCCTGACCTCGTTATGAACATTGCTCTGCCGTATCAGGATCTAACTATCATGGACGCCTGCCTTGCCTGCGGCGTCAACTACATGGACACCGCCAACTACGAACCCGAAAACACCGACGACCCCACCTGGCGTGCCATCTACGAGAAGCGCTGCAAGGAGGAAGGCTTTTCCGCCTACTTCGATTACAGCTGGCAGTGGGCCTACAAGAAAAAGTTTGAGGATGCCGGCCTGACTGCGCTGCTGGGCTGTGGCTTTGACCCCGGTGTGACGCAGGCCTACTGCGCCTACGCCGCCAAACATGAGTTCGACTCCATTGACACGATCGACATTCTCGACTGCAACGGCGGCGACCACGGCTACGCCTTTGCCACCAACTTTAACCCTGAAATCAACCTGCGCGAAGTCTCCGCCCCCGGCAGCTACATGGAGAACGGCAAGTGGGTCGAGATTCCGCCCATGAGCATCAAGCGGGAATACAACTTCGATCAGGTCGGCCAGAAGGATATGTACCTGCTGCATCATGAGGAAATTGAGTCCTTGGGCAAAAACCTGCCCGATGTCAAGCGAATCCGCTTCTTTATGACTTTCGGCCAGAGCTACCTTGACCATATGCGTTGTCTGGAGGATGTGGGCATGCTCTCCACCACACCGATCAACTACAACGGTCAGGAGATCGTGCCCATCCAGTTCTTGAAAGCTCTGCTGCCTGACCCCGC
>ENA-OOZY01000313-OOZY01000313.1-human-gut-metagenome-genome-assembly--contig:-NODE-313-length-38888-cov-4.125821_pt1 | contig 38888 bp, 30 predicted proteins | sample MGYA00241047_ERZ501410 | MGnify/ENA primary metagenome ERZ501410 (study PRJEB25962, sample SAMEA2042621) | human gut metagenome | biome: human gut; feature: human-associated habitat; material: faeces... | reverse complement strand
TGCCAGCTTGGCGAGCCTCTCCTGGAGTTTCTCGCGGTCATAATCGGAGGTGGTGGTCTCTATCTGCTTGCGTATCTGGTTTACGCGCGCCTTGATGGCATCCTTGCGCCCGGCACCGTCCACGATGGTGGTGTTCTCCTTGTTGATGGTCACCTTGTCGGCCGTTCCGAGCATTTCGAGCTTGACGTCTTCGAGCCTGTAACCTTTGTCTTCGGTGATGTACGTACCGCCCGTCAGCGTGGCGATATCTTCGAGCATCTCCTTGCGGCGGTCGCCGAAGCCGGGAGCCTTGACAGCCACGACGTTCAGGGTGCCGCGCAGGCGGTTGACGATCAGAGTGGACAGAGCCTCGCCCTCAATGTCCTCAGCCACGATCAGCAGTTTCAGACCGTTCTGCATCACCTGCTCCAGCAGAGGGACCAGATCCTGGATCACGCTGATCTTCTTATCGGTGATCAGGATAGCGGCGTTGTCCAGGTCAGCCACCATCTTGTCGGTATCGGTGACCATATACGGGGTGAGGTAGCCGCGGTCGAACTGCATGCCTTCCACGATCTCGTTGTAGGTCTCGGCGGTGGTCTTGTTCTCCTCAATGGTGATAACGCCATCGGAGGTGACCTTCTCCATAGCCTCGGCGATCAGACGGCCGATCTCGGGGTCGCCTGCAGAAATGGTGCCGACGCGGGCGATATCGTTGCTGTCCTTCACCTTCTGGCTGTGAGCCTTGATGGTCTCAACAGCCTTGGCAACAGCCTTGCTCATGCCGCGGCGGATATCCATGGGGTTTGCACCGGCGGTGACATTCTTCATGCCCTCGGTGACCATGGCCTGTGCCAGAACGGTTGCGGTGGTGGTGCCGTCGCCTGCTGCGTCGTTGGTCTTGGTAGCGACTTCACGCACCAGCTGTGCGCCCATGTTCTCGAACTCGTCCTTCAGCTCGATCTCCTTGGCAATGGTCACGCCATCGTTGGTGATGACCGGTGCACCGAACTTTTTGCCCAGCACCACATTGCGGCCCTTGGGGCCCAGGGTGATCTTAACGGTGTTTGCCAGGGTATCGATACCGGCACACAGTGCCTTGCGGGCATCCTCGCCCTGCTTGATCTGCTTAGCCATAATCAAATCGCTCCTTTAAAGCTCAATTTTCAAATATCAGAGGGGAAACCGCTCAGTCCTCAACGACTGCCAGGATATCGCCCTGACGGACGATGGTGCACTCTTCGCCGTCCACCTTGACCTCGGTACCGGAGTACTTGCTGGTGAGGACCTTGTCGCCGACCTTCACAGTCATCTTGACTTCCTTGCCGTCCACAACGCCGCCGGGGCCGACAGCGATGACCTCAGCCACCTGGGGCTTTTCCTTAGCACTGCCGGTCAGGATCAGACCGCCCTTGGTGGTCTCCTCAACCTCAACAGCCTTAATGACAACACGGTCTGCAAGAGGAATGATCTTCATAGTTCTTGCCCTCCTATAGTAAAAATATAATTTAAAACTTTGCTGTGTCCAAAGGGCCTCATGTCGGCTCTTTGGTTCTTTAGCACTCCATTTCTCTGAGTGCTAAGTGTATTGTACTCATCTTGACCCGAAAAATCAAGACCTTTTTTGCTTCTTTTTGTTAAGAATTTATGACAGATGAAAAAATCAGCCGTACAGCGAAAAAGAGACAGCTTTCTTCTTGGACAAAAAAGCTGTCTCTTCTTCTGGTTTTTCATGTTCGGTCTGCACTCTGTGCCGTCCTCTGCGCTGCAAAGCGCTCAAAAGCAGGCTTTGGCAGAAGGATGCGCCCTGCCAGCGGCTGTACCTGTACAGTGATCTGCTCCTTGGGTGCGCATTCACCGTCTGCCGTGGCAACGATCGGCCCGCGGCCATCCGCAGCGCGCAGGCTCACCTGTTTTGCGCGGCGGTAAATGAAGTACGGCTCTGCAGCCCTGACGAGCTGACCGTTCTGGAAGTGCTTGCCGCTCTTGTACATTCCCAGCAGCTTTGCAATGGTCACGCGGCTCACCTTGCGGATGATATATACATCCAGCCAGCCGTCGTCGGGCTGTGCTTCCGGCGCTGCACAGAAACCGCCGCCATAGGTGCGGCCATTGCAGATGGCACACATCAGGCAGTCCACATCCAGCGTTTCACCATCGATGGTGTACTCCACCCTGCGGCCGATGTGTCCGCACAGCTGTTCCACAATGGAAAGCACATAGGCCATCTCGCCGCCGCACAGCGGGATGCGCCGGAACTTCGGGATGCCGTAGGCAACCTGCGCATCCAGACCGGCAGCGCAGATGGTGGCCGAAAGGCCAAGGCTGGTCTGCATCAGATCGATGCTCACCGGCCCACCGGCCAGCTGGGCATCCAGATCCAGAAACTCTTCCTTTGTACCAAAGGTGCGCAGAAAATCGTTGCCGCTGCCAAAGGGCAGACAGCCCACGGCTGCATTTGCATAGCCATAGATCCCGGTGAGCGCTTCGTTGAAGGTGCCGTCGCCGCCAGCAGTGAAGACCCGCAGTTCTTCCCCGCTCTGCCGGGCCTGCTGCGCAGCGGCATTGGCCAGCTCCCGGGCATGACCGGCGTGATTTGTGACCTGAATGGTATATTCTTCCGGCGCAAGCCCTGCACGCGCGGCGGCAGCATTGATCTGCTGCGGCAGCGTACGGGTGCAATCGGCCTTACCGGCAGTTGGGTTCAAAAGAAACAATGTGCGCATGGACTTCCTCCTGCAATTCTGTTGCTTCTATGATAACAGAAAACCAAAAGGATGCAAGAGCCAATCTCACAATGTCCCTGCCCCGTACGCACAAAAAAGGAGCGGATGTCTCCGCTCCCTTCGGGGGGATGTTTACTGTTTGGGGAATGCCTTATTCCATGTCTGGATGACCTTGAATTTCGGGGTCCATCTGTCGGGATCGAAATCCGCATCCAAATAGCCCTGCTCCACGCACCACTGTGCAGCTTTGGCTGTTTCGGGGTCCGTCATATTGGCAAAGGCAGAAGCATTTTCCGGTTCCGGAAAGCCCGCCGTCTGCCAGACCAGTTTTGCCAGCTGGGCCTGATTTTTGGGGATCGCCGCGCCCTCGGGCAGAAGATCCTGCAGCATCAGTTCCGTGATGATGGTGTAGCCGCCAAAGACAGCAGCACCTGCAACAGCTGCTGCCACAAGAGCCCCTGCGGCATCGGAGCTGTCACCGCCCGCACTGGAATCATCCGGGATGGGGTCCGAGATGTTCGGGATGATGGTCAGGCTCTCGTTCAGGCTTACATAAGCAGGAGTTTCTTCCAGTTCTTTGCCGTCCAGCACCACAGTGTATCCCGCGCCTTCGGCCTGCTTATAGGTCAGTTTCAGTTCCAGAGGAGAGTTCCCGGTATTATTTTTCAGCCTCAGCGTACCGGCGCAATCCACATTCAGATCTGTTTCCTCATTCTGGGAATCAATATCGATGCTTACATTGTTTGCACCGGAAATATGGACGGAATTTCCCAGTTCCCCTTTGACCTTGATGTGCGGATTTTCGTTGCCTTTGAAATCCACCGGAATCTCAAGATCGCCCTTAAGATCGACCGTGTATGTCCTGCTTGCAGAGTCATAGGAAACGGTCATGTTTGACATGCCAGCCGGATTCTGCGGAGTATTATCCGGGGTAAGCAAACCGCTATACGTGTAATATTCCCAGAACACCGTCGGTTCGCTGCCGGTGTAAAGTTCCCAATTTGCCGTCACTTCCACCGCATGGTCTGGCATGGTAAAGAAAAAGGCCGTATCTGTCGGGTCATCGGTAGTTTCTACGTCAGCCGGAAAAAGCCAGCAGTTGAATTTCAGGCCCTTTTCTGGCCGGGAGGTTTTCACCCATACAGTTTCACCTTTGTAAAAGGTCGTGTTATTCTCAGAGTTATCGAGTTTTCCTCCATGCACTGTTACCGGGTAGGTAGTTGCTTTCCGGACGCTGATATAAGCTTCCGAAGGATACCAACTGCGCCATACGCAAGGATGGATACGGCTTTCAAACTGTTCCGTTTCTCTGTTGCTGCCGACATAAATCGCCTTTTCGCCACTACTAGAAGAAACGCAGACCGATATCCGATCACGGATCGCCTTGCCACCCTCACCCGTTGCGATCAGGGTCAGATCACCGCTGATATCGTCAATATCCGCTCGATCTGCCACCATGGTTTCACCGGTTATGGTCACGTTGTGTGCACCGGCCACGGTCAGTTTTCCGCCGATAGCTGCGCCGCTTGCTGTTTCCATCACTACATCGACATCGCCCGCAGCGGTGGGGACCTTGATCGTCAGATCGCCGGCAACTGCCTGCAGGATCGTCAGGGTGCTGACATCCGTGCCGCTTGTAAACCGAATCGGGATATTATCGACCACGGTACTGTTGACAAGCACACTCTTGTCGTTGACGGTGATACCGGTATCTCGCCCTTCGTCTTCCTCGCTCAAAGCGGCAGTACCGTTCGTCAAATTTACCATATCTGCCGCAGCGGCATTGCCCGTTCCGTCCGGGGCCGCAGCCAATGTTGGCAGTGTCACCGACAGTATCATGGCCGAGGCCACAACTGCCGCCGAAGCGCGCTGGATAAGCTTGTGCAGTTTCATACAGTTTTCTCCTTTTTATTCCGTTTTATTTACGGGGGGGGGTATGCTTTGAGGGAAGTATACCATATTTTTGCAAAAAGTAGAACAAAACCTGCGTGAATCGCGCCAAAAGCTGCGTGAATCGCTTCTGCCCGCCCCCTGCAGACAAAAAAATACCGCCCCGGGTCTTGTAACTCAGGGCGGTCCTTTTGAGCTTCCGATGCTTTACAGTGTTGCGGTTTCGTCCTCCCGCAGGACGATAGCACCATCCGCCGAGCAGTCCGCCGTCCAGTGCTGGCCCACGCAGGCCGTGCCGGATGCGATCTGATCCGCAAGTGCCTGCTCCACTGCCCTGTCCACTGCGCGGCGCAGTTCTCTGGCCCCGTAGGCAGAGCGGGCCTTTGCTGCCAGTGCCTGCCCTACCCGCGGTGTGTGACGCAGCTGGTAGCCGCTGCGGGCGGCACGCTGCTCCAGCTGGCACAGCATTTTTTCGGCAATGGCGCACAGGCTGTCGTCGGCCAGCGGACGGAATACGATCATCTCGTCCAGACGGCCTGCCAGCTCTGGCCGGAACCACTTTTTTGCCTCCTCAATGGCCTGCGCAGACTGCTTTTCAAACACGGCTTCGCTGCCCGCCGCAAAGCCCAGCGGCGTGCTCTGACCCGCCAAAAAACGTGCGCCGAGGTTTGAGGTGAGCAGTACGATGGTGTTGCGGAAATCCGCCTTGCGGCCCATGGCATCGGTCAGCTGGCCATCTTCCAGTATCTGCAAAAGGATGTTCTGAATGTCCGGGTGTGCCTTTTCGATTTCGTCAAACAGCACCACACTGTAAGGGCGGCGGCGCACTGCTTCGGTCAGCTGTCCGCCCTCGTCATGGCCCAGATAGCCCGGCGGCGCACCCAGCAGCCGGGCAGCGGTGTGCTGCTCCTGATACTCCGACATATCAAATTTGAGCAGGGCTTTTTCGCTGCCGAACCAGCTGACCGCCAGCGCCCGAGCAAGAGCCGTTTTGCCCACTCCCGTGGGGCCAAGAAACAGCATGGCACCCATGGGCCGGCCCGGCTCGCCAAGACCGGTGCGGCTGCGCCGGATGGCCCCGGCCACGGCGGCGACAGCCCGGCTCTGGCCCACGATCTCGGCGTTGAGACGTTCTTCCAGTTTGTCCAGTCGTTCCCGCTCCTGCTCACCTACCCGCTCCACCGGCACACCGCTGGCCTGCGCCACCACATGGGCGATATCGTCCGGCATCAGCGTGGGCTTTGACTGCTTTGCCTGCTCGGCCCGGATGCGTGCCGCCGCACAGGCTTCGTCCACAAGGTCGATGGCCTTATCCGGCAGAAAGCGCCCCGGCAGATACCGCACCGAAAGCTCCACCGCAGCCTGCAGCGCTTCCGGCGGAAGGCAGACATTGTGGTAGCACTCATAGCGCGGCGCAAGCCCGTTGAGGATATCCAGCGCCTGCGCAGGCGTAGGCTCCTCTACCTGCACCTTGCCGAAACGGCGTTCCAGTGCGGCATCCTTCTGGATGTGGGTGCGGAACTCTTCGGTAGTGGTAGCGCCGATAATTTGTATCTCGCCCCGGGCCAGCACCGGTTTTAAGATGCTGGCTGCATCGATGGCACCCTCCGCTGCACCGGCACCCACGATGGTGTGGAATTCGTCTACGAACAGGATGGAGTTGCCGTCCCGCACCAGCTCTTCCAGCAGGTTCTTGAACCGCTCCTCAAAGTCACCGCGGTATTTGGTGCCCGCCACAAGGCTGGCCATATCCAGTGCCAGCAGACGGCGGCCCTTGAGCGCACGGGGCACATGATCCGTGGCAATGCGCTGGGCCAGCCCTTCGGCAAGGGCGGTCTTGCCCACGCCCGGCTCCCCCACAAGACAGGGGTTGTTCTTCTGACGGCGGCATAAGATCTCCACCATGCGGTCCAGCTCTGCTTCCCGGCAGAACACCGGGTCCAGTTCCCGTTCCGCAGCACGGCGGGTCAGATCCCGGCAGTATTTATCACTGGCGCGGCTGCCGCGCGGCGCACTGACCGTGGCCCGCGTCTGATACGGCAGTACGAACTGCCCGGACAGCTGGCGGCATTCCCGCACGGCATCTGTGAGCTGCACGCCCATGGATGCCAGCAGGATGCCTGCTGTGCAGCCGTCATCCTCCAGCATGGCGCAGAGCAGATGTTCCGGCTCGGCCCGGTTCAGGTGCGCGTTCTGTGCCCCGATGATGGCGTAATCCATGGTGCGCTTGAGGTCCGGCGCAAGAGCGTAGCGATCTAGATGCAAAGCCGGTGCGCGGCGGCTCTCGGCCAGCTGACGGCGCACCTCTGGTTCCCGGATCTGCTTGCCCTCCAGAAACCGTGCTGCCGCCCCGTGATCCTGCTGCAGGATCGCCAGCAGCAGGTGGCCTGTATCGGCTTTTTCGCAGCCAAGGTTCCCGGCAAGCTCCACCGCACTGCGCAGCAGCTGATCCGACTCGTGCGAAAAGCCCTTGTACCCGCCAAAGCCAAGTTTTTCCCAAATACTCATTTGCCCGCTCCTTGCTGATGAAATTCGTTTTCACAAGAAGTATAGCCCCGAAGCACAGAAAAAAATCATCTCTTTCTGTCGGGATGGGAAAACAAAAAGGAGATACCCGCAGGCATCTCCCCTTCGCTGTTTGATTTTTCAGTCCATTTCGGCCAGAGCCTTTTTCAGGTTCTTGGCGATCTGATCCGGGCAGCTGGTATTGCGGAAACCGCAGAGCGTGCCCTCCATGCGGTCGATCACATCTTCGGCCTTCATGCCCTTGACCAGACGGCAGATGCCCTTCAGGTTGCCGTTGCAGCCGCCAATGACCTCCATGGACGCAATGGTGTGGTCATCGTTCAGCACAAAGTTGGTCTGCTTGGAACAAGTGCCGCTGTTCGGGAAGCTGAATTCCTTGCTCATAGTTCAAAATCCTCTCTTTTTGACAGAAATCCCGACGAAGATCGTCTGCTTCTATTATAGAGCAGCGTGCCGGAATGTCAATGTGACCGGGTCACACATCAATACCGCGGCGTTTGTGGGCCAGCTCCAGAATGCGGGCCACCTGATCGTCTGCCGTGGTACAGGTACCCACCGGGTGCGGCACCTTATGGTTTGCACCGTGGAAGTCCGTACCGCCGGTATGGATCAGCCCATACTGCTCACACAGAGCAGCACACTCGGCCCTGTCCTCCGGGCTGTTGCGGGGGTGCTCCACCTCAATGCCGTCGATGATGCCCTCTTTGGCAAGCTGACGCACCAGCGGCATGCTCTTGTAAACGGTCGGGTGTGCAAATACCAGCACCGCACCGGCAGCTTTCGCCGTGGCGATCACTTCCTGCACCGATGGATACTTTACCTGATGCAGCACCACACCGCGCGGCTCCCAGCCAAAGAGATAACTGTACAGCTTACCGTACACAGCATCGCACAGCCCCAGCTGGTGCAGCGCTTCCATAATGCCGCTTTTGAACAGCACACCGCTGTCCTTTGCGTATTCCAGCGCCTGTTCCGTGCGGAACTGCGGGTACAGCGCTTCGATCTCCTTTGCGCTTTGCAGGCCGCACTCGTTGCGGCGCTGTCGCAGGATGTCGCAGTGCTCCTTCAGTTCCCGGCTTTCCGGATCCGGGAAGTAGCACAGCAGGTGCACGCGATGCCTATGCTCATGGTCATAGCCGGTCAGCTCGGTGGCCGGGAGCAGGCGCACGCCGTCCTGCACAGGGTGCTCATTGCAGTAGTTTACGCTGAGCAGGGTGTCGTGGTCGGAAATGGCCATGGTGTCCAGCCCCGCCCGCGCCGCCATGAGCGGCAGGCGGTGGATGGGCACAGAGCCATCGGAACAGGTGGAATGGTTGTGAAGATCGCCGGGCATGGAAAATGAACCTCCCAAGAAAGCCAGAGAAAGGCTTCCCCCAAAGAGGAAGCCTTCTATCCTATCAGTGCTTATAGAAATTGATCAGGCAGCCGTCGGCCAGGATCTTGCGCTCGTCGGCGGTCAGCGGGGCCATGTACAGGCTGAACTCCTTTGCGGTGTCGCCCAGCACATAGGCCTTGATGTCCTGCAGGTCGCCCTTGAGGGCCTCGCGGACATTCGGGATAAAGACATAGTCGCCCAGACCGAAGGGCGTTGCGCCCACCAGCTGCAGCGGCAGCATACCCCAGTTGATCAGGTTGGAGCGGTAGCGCTTGGTGGCATACTCGGTGACGATGTTGGCACCGGCCCCCAGCACACGCTGGCAGCTGGCCGCCTGCTCACGGGCAGAACCATCGCCGGGCTTGACGGCAAAGATGGTGGATGCGATCTGCACATCGTTCCAAGTCAGGTTTTCGCAGCCGGGCACCTTGTGCAGCTGGGCCAGCACCTCGGCGCTGCCCTCGCCTGCACGGCGGGCCTTTTCTTCGGCCTGCACGGCCTTGGCACGGCCCACATACTCCGGGTCCTTGCGGCTGAGGGTGAACTCGGCCAAGCCCAGAGGATTGGAACGGTAAGACGAAGTCTCACCGGAGGGGATCAGCTCGTCGGTGGTGGTGACAGGGTCGGTGATGTAAGATGCCACCTTCAGCAGCAGGTTATCGCCCAGCGGTGCAATTTCGGGCCAGTCCTTGATGTTGGGGCCAAGCTTGAGCAGGGCATCGTAATCGCCCTTGCCAAAGCCCTGATACACGCGGGTATCGTAGCTGGAAGGATCGTACTGATACTCCGGCACGGTGGGATCATAGTCGATATCGGTAGCCGGGGTCAGAATGCCGCCGTTGGCCGTGGTGGCCGCAATGCTGCGGGCATCCATCAGTGCCACACCGGAAAGCTGGCCGTTGCCGGGCTTGGAGCCTTCGCTGCGGGGGAAGTTGCGGGTGGTATGGCGGATAGACAGCGCGCCGTTGGCGGGCACGTCGCCTGCGCCGAAGCAGGGGCCGCAGAACGCAGTGCGGACGGTGGCACCGCTGGCCATCAGGTCGTGGATGACTCCGGTGCGCACCAGTTCCATCATGATGGGCTGGCTGCCGGGATACACGCTCAGGGCGTAGTCACCGCAGCCGCCGGTGTGGCCCTTGAGGATGGAGGCAGCTTCATAAATGCTGTCGTACAGACCGCCTGCGCAGCCTGCGATCACGCCCTGATCCACACGCAGTTTACCGTTCTCGATCTTGCTGCACAGGTCAAGGCTGACATCCTTGCGGCCGATCAACTTCTGCACATCCTGCTCGCAGGCATGGAGAATATCCTCAAGGTTTGCGTTCAGCTCTTCAATGGTAAATGCATTGGAGGGATGCATGGGCAGTGCGATCATGGGGCGGATGGCAGAAAGGTCCACCTCTACCACACCGTCGTAATAAGCAAGGTCGGCCGGAGCCAGCTTCTTATAGTCGGCGGCACGGCCATGCACCGCAAGGAATTTCTGCGTCGTTTCGTCGGTCTCCCAGATGGAGGACAGGCAGGTGGTCTCGGTGGTCATGGCATCGATGGCGTTGCGGGTATCCTGACGCAGGGACGCAACGCCGGGGCCGACAAACTCCATCACCTTGTTCTTGACGTATCCGCTCTTGAACAGCTTGCCCACCAGCGCAATGGCCACATCGTGCGGACCGCAGCCTGCAGGCAGAGAGCCGGTGAGATAAATTGCAACAACACCCGGACGAGCCACATCGTAGGTGCGGCCCAGCAGCTGCTTTGCCAGCTCGCCGCCGCCCTCACCAATGGCCATGGTGCCCAGAGCGCCGTAGCGGGTGTGGGAGTCCGAGCCAAGGATCATCTTGCCGCAGCCCGCAAACTTTTCGCGCATGTACTGGTGGATGACCGCCAGATGCGGGGGCACAAAAATGCCGCCGTATTTTTTGGCGGCGGACAGGCCGAAGCGGTGGTCGTCCTCATTGATGGTGCCGCCCACGGCGCAAAGGCTGTTGTGGCAGTTGGTGAGCACATACGGAATGGGGAATCTCTCCAGACCGGATGCACGGGCCGTCTGGATGATGCCCACAAAGGTGATGTCATGGCTGGCCATGGCATCGAACTTGATCTTCAGGTTTTCGGCATCGCCGCTGGTGTTGTGGGCCTGCAGAATGCTGTAGGCCATGGTGCCGGTCTTTGCGTTCTCGATGGCTGCGGCATCAAAGCCCTTTGCTGCCAGTGCGGCGCTTGCTTCGCCGTCTGCAGGCACCCATTCACCGCGGGCATAGTATGCGCCGCCGGTGCTGCACTTGATCATATCCAACATCTCGATTCGCCTCTCTTTTTGTATTTCCCGCCCGCCCTATCTTGCGGGCACTGCCCCAGCAGAGCGGTACGCTGCCCGCTCTGCCTCTTCTGCCGCGCTGCCAAAGCACGCGGCTACGGCCCGGAAAGCCGTATCTGAAGGTTATTATACCATGAAACCACGGAAAGAAAAAGCACTTTTTACAAATGAATCGTGAATGGAGGATGAAGAGACGGCCTCCGTGCTTTTTCTTGACAAAGAAGCCATTCTATTGTATTATTATTAGCGTTGTATGCCGCTGTGGTGAAATTGGCAGACACGAGGGACTTAAAATCCCTTTCTGGAGACAGAGTACGGGTTCGACCCCCGTCGGCGGCATAAAAAGACCCCCAAGCTTACGCTTGAGGGGCTTTTTATTTTGCTTATTTTACACCTTGCCGCCGTGCAGCTCTGCGTACATCTTGGAACGGCACTCGGCCACAGCCGGGGTCATGTTCACATAGTGCTTATGCGGGCACTCCAGACGCAGTTCGCTCTCCCAGGTCTCCTCGGTGAGCTGCTTTGCAATGTAGGCCTTCTTCTCTGCGATCGAAGGCAGCTCAATGGCCAGCTGACCATTCAGCACATGCGGCACCAGCAGCTTTTTGACCTTGGTGGGGGTAATGGTGACGGTGCGCTCGATGGCATCGGAGTCCAGATTGACCATCGTGACGGGCTTGCCCGCCTCGATGACTTCATCATCCATGGCGATCAGGTCACACTGGGCCTGACCATTTTCATCGTAGAGACGCCACGGCATCTTCTTGCCCGGAATGATGGCCTTGCTGGCGGAATCCGAGCACTTCATCTTGGGAGTGTAGCTGCCGTCCGGCTGCTTGACCGCCACCAGCTTGTACACCCCGCCGAACACGGGGTCGGAAGCAGAGGTGATCAGGTTTTCGCCCACGCCGTAGGAGTCAAAATGAGCGTGCTCATACAGCTCCATGTTGGCGATCTTCTTTTCGTCCAGACCATTGGAAGCCACCAGCTTGATGTAAGGCTTACCGGCCGCATCCAGTGCCTTGCGCAGGCGCTTGGAGCCGCGGGCCAGGTCGCCGGAGTCGATACGGGCGCTCTTGACGCGGCGGTTCGGGTCGTTGGGGTATTTCTCGATGAGGTAATCGTCCAGTTTAATGAGGTTGGGCAGACCACTCTCCATGATATTATAGGTGTCCAGCAGCAGACTGACCGAATCCGGGTAGGTATCGGCAAAGGCCTTGAAGGCATCAAACTCCGTGGGGAAGAACTCGATGAAGCTGTGCGCTACGGTGCCCACAGCCTTCACCTCCGCGCCGAACTTCATCTCGGCCAAACAGTTGGCAGTGCCCACGCAGCCGCCCAGAACAGCAGCATATGCACCATCGTTGCCAGCGCTTTCGCCCTGCGCACGGCGGGTGCCGAATTCCATCACGCTGCGGGGCGTGTGGGTGTTCAGGCCGGTGACGCGGGTAGCCTTGGTGGCGATCAGACTGTGGAAGTTCATGGTCTGCAGCAGGTAGGTCTCGATCAGAATTGCGCCCACGAGGTCGCACTCGATGCGCACCATCTGCACATGCGGGTATGCCACCGTGCCCTCGGGCAGAGCGTACATGTCGCCCTTCCACTGATAGGTGCGCAGATACTCGCAGAATTCCTCACTCATGCCCTTGGTGCGCAGCCACCAGATATCCTGTGCATTGAAGTGGTAGTTCAGCAGGAAGCGGGTCAGCTTGCGCTGGCCGGCGCTGATGGAGTAACCCTGATTATCCGGGTTCTTGCGGAAGAACATATCGAACACCAGTGTAGTATCCTTGAATCCGTGCAGGAACAGGCAGTTTGCCATTGTAAATTCATAAAAATCCACGACCATTGCGGGGTTGTCGTAGTCCTCATCTGGAATATAAGGCACAACCTTGATTTCGTCCATGAATAGTATCCTCTCTTCTTTACACCCGGCAAAGGCTCCTTGCTGTCCCGTGCCGTTCTGACCTGTGGGAAGGTTTGCGCGCCTGCCTGTCTTGACAGTGCGTTTCTATCATGATATCACCAAACGCAGAGCGGTGCAAGCATTTTTGGAAAATCCCGGTCAATTTCCGGCAAGAAAAAGCCGCCCATACACAAACAGCACGGGCGGCTTTCAGAACAAACGTGTTAACCGTTGATGATATTGGGGGTAGCATTCTTCAGCACAACGTCGTGGCTGCCGCCCTCAACGATGGAGGTAGAGGAAACCACGGTCAGCTTTGCTTTCTGCTGCAGCTCCGGGATGGACAGAGCGCCGCAGTTGCACATGGTGCTCTTGACCTTGTACAGAGTGGTCTGCACACCGTCAGCCAGAGGGCCGGCATAGGGCACGTAGCTGTCCACGCCTTCCTCAAAGCTCAGCTTGCTGGAACCGCCCAGATCGTAGCGCTGCCAGTTGCGGGCACGGTTGGAGCCTTCGCCCCAGTACTCCTTCATATACTGGCCGTTGATGCGCACCTTATTCGTGGGGCTTTCGTCAAAGCGGGCAAAGTAGCGGCCCAGCATCACAAAATCCGCACCCATGGCCAGTGCCAGCGTGATGTGGTAATCGTGGACGATGCCGCCGTCGGAGCAGATGGGCACGTAGATGCCGGTCTCCTTATAGTACTCATCGCGGGCCTTTGCCACCTCGATGACAGCGGTAGCCTGACCACGGCCAATGCCCTTGGTCTCGCGGGTGATGCAGATAGAACCGCCGCCAATGCCGATCTTCACGAAGTCTGCACCAGCCTCGGCCAGGAAGCGGAAGCCCTCGGCATCCACAACGTTGCCTGCGCCCACCTTGACGGTATCGCCGTAGTGCTCACGGATCCAGCCGATGGTGCGGCTCTGCCACTCGGAGTAACCCTCGGAAGAGTCGATGCACAGCACATCCACACCGGCATCCACCAGTGCGGGCACGCGCTCAGCGTAATCGCGGGTGTTGATGCCTGCGCCCACCACATAGCTCTTGTTCTTATCCAGCAGTTCGTTGGCGTTCTTCTTGTGGGAGTCGTAGTCCTTACGGAACACCATATACTTCAGGTTGCCCTCGGCATCCACCAGAGGCAGGGTGTTGATCTTGTTATCCCAGATGATGTTGTTGCAGTCGTGCAGGGAGGTGTTCTCCGGTGCAGTGACCAGCTTTTCAAGCGGGGTCATGAAGGTGGTGACAGGGGCATCATCCGGAGTGTGGTTGATGCGGTAGTCACGAGATGCAACAATGCCCAGCAGCTTGCCGCCCGGAGTGCCATCGGCAGTGACGGCAATGGTGGAGTGGCCGGTGCGTGCCTTCAGCTCCAGCACATCGTGCAGGGTGGCAGTGGGGGCCAGATTGGAATCGGACACGACATAACCGGCCTTGAAGCTCTTGACGCGGCGCACCATAGCGGCCTCGTTCTCAATGCTCTGAGAGCCGTAGATGAAGGACACGCCGCCCTGACGGGCCAGTGCAATGGCCAGCTTATCGCCAGAGACCGCCTGCATGATAGCGCTGATCATGGGAATATTCATCTGCAGGGGGCACTCCTCCTCGCCCTTGCGGTACTTGACCAGCGGGGTCTTGAGGCTGACAGCCGTGGGGATATTCTCTGCAGAGGAATAGCCGGGGATCAGCAGATATTCACCGAAAGTGCGGGAAGGTTCTTTATAGAAATAAGCCATGTTCAAACTCCTTTTCTCTTAACGCATCAACATCAATCGGATTCATGTTTGCAACCTATAAATTGATTGTATATACTGTACCACAAAGCCAGCCGGAATACAAACCCCCGCCGCGCCAAACTTTGTAAATGTCCTTTGCAGAAAAACAGGCAAATTGCCCACCAAAATGGCGTAAGGTCATACTTTCCCGCATGAGAAGCCGGTTTTGCGTGATTTATGGATGCAAAAAAGCTCGTCCAGAACGGACGAGCTTTTTTGCACACGAAGCGGGATACCGCCTGTGCGGCACATGGATCACGACTGTGAAGGAGAACAGCCGGAGGAGGAGAACCTGTGCCCGATATCCCAAAAAACAAGAAGAAAAAGATTTCACACTCAGCAGGGTCGTTCACCCTTGCTGTAACCATATTGTAACTCTTTTGAAACCATTTTGCAATAGGGTTTTGTAATTTTTCTGTAATTTCTTTTGTTAACTTTTTGTAGACACATACAAAACCCCTGCCAGAAAATTTCCGGCAAGGGCTTTGCAGATCATTCTTTATTTCCTTAATAGCACTTTTTGCAAGCAGTGAAGCCTTCCGCTTTTGCTTTCGATAATGTAACCTTTTCCGGGTCTTTCATATTGCTGCAGGTAGACTTGCTGTGATATTTTTTGCCGCCGTGCGTTGGGACCCAGACCATCTGCTCCGTCTTTTTGCCGGCAGAAATGGTCTGAACGGCTGCAGTGGACGGCTTGCAGACCGCAGTCTGTACACTGGCGGCAGATGCTGCCGGGCACAGCAGACTGAAGCACAGTGCCAGAACGGCCGCAAGGACTCGGAGATGTTTTTTCATTTGTTTTATCCTCCTTTGGACAACGAGAAGGTCCTTCTAATAAAAGAGTACTCCCTGTTCCTCAGAGGATGCAATTCTCAAAATGCGCCGTCTTTTCTGCACGGGTGACGCTTTTTTGCATTGCTCGCTTATTTTCAGCTAAAAGCGGCGCAGCGGTTCTCGTGAGAAATCAACGATTTACACGTTTGTCTTTCCCACCTCCAGATAGCACTCAAAGCTGGTCTGGCCGTTGTGCTTTCCGACCACATACCAGCCATCCGCCGAAGGGGCATAAAACACCTCTGCCGTTTCTCCCATCGGGATCTCGCGGTGGTAGTTGATAGAAGCAAAGGTCACGGGGCCTTTGCGCATCACTTCCAGCGGCAGCGCATCGCAGACAAGGTCCAGATAGAATGCGTTGTTCAAATGGCCGTTCAGATCGCACTGGGAATAACGCGCCGTCCACTCCCCTGCACTGGTCAGACCATCCTTGCACTTGTGCAACTGCAAAGGCAGCTCGCCCTCCACCGTATCGTTCCAGAAATTCTCCACCGTCCAGCCCGGCTCCCGCAGGATACGGCCCTCGGCAAGGCTTGCCACGATCCAGCGGCAGTCCACCATAGCCACCTCTTTGCCCTCGGCATCGGTCAGGGTGGTGATGCGTTTGACGGAACCGTGTTTGCTGACCTGCGCCCGGGAGGTAAGGGTCAGCGTTTCGGCACGCTGGGGCACACGGTCAAATTTCAGGGCCTGCTTGCCCACCAGAAAGGTCACACCGCGATCTTTGAAGAACTGGTCATCCATACCAAAGGCGCGGGCGTGGTCTGTCGAAATCTGCTCCACATAGCGCAGCAGGGCGCTGGGCTTGAGCAGGCTGCGGAAGTCGGCATCTGCGTTCATGACTGTCATGGTCTCGGTGTAAAAGAACTGTTCCATGGTTTTTCCTTTCTATAAAAAGAGACCACTGCACGTTGTTCTGTGCAGCAGCCTCCTTTGCGTTTAATACTGATTGCGGTTGCGCCTGCGGACCTTGCGCCAGATGTTGAAGCAGGCCAGCGCTACCATGGCTGCCAGCAGCGCAAGGAACAGCAGACTGCTGCCACCCTCGTCGTAGCTCTTCATTTCGCTCCACTTCACGTCCAGCTCGCTGTTCACATCGTCGCTCAGGGCAGTGAACACCTTTTCCTTGGCGGCTTTCTCTTCGGACGGATAAGCGATCTCGCTCTCCTTCAGATCCTCGTCCAGCACCTCCCACACATCCTGCATGGGGGTGGTGTAGCCGATGTACTCGGCGTTTGCCTTGCCGATGTCCGTCTCACACATGAAGTTGATGAACATTTCCGCAGCTTCCTGATGTTCACTGGCAGCAGGAATGGTCATGCAGTCCACGGAAAGCACGCTGCCTTCCTCCGGGAACACCCATGCAAGGTCGGGATTATCATCGATCATGGTGATGGCATCGCCGGAGTAGTACACACCGACGGCTGCCTCGCCGCCGATCATCTTATCAAAGATCTCATCCATGACGTAGGCCTGCACCAGCGGTTTCTGAGCCTTCAGCTCTTCCACCACCTCATCCACCTCTTCGGTGGACTGCGGGTTGATATCGTGGCCGCTCTTAAAAGCAGCAATGGCGTAGGCATCGCGGCTGTTGTTGAACATCAGGATATTGCCTGCGTACTGCTCGTCCCACAGGTCGGCCCAGCTCGTGGGCGCTTTGTCCACCATGGTGGTGTTATAAATGATGCCGGTGGTGCAGAGCATATAGGGCACGGTGTAGGCATTCTGCGGATCGTAATCCGGATCCACGTATTCCTGATCGATCTTTTTGAAGTTCGGGATATTGTCGTAGTTCAGAGGCTTGAGCATCCCCTCGGCGATCATTTTTGCCACCATGTAATCCGACGGAATGACCACATCGTAGTTGGCTGCGCCGGACTTGAGCTTTGCGTACATGGACTCGTTGGAGTCGAAGGTGGTGTAATTCACCTTGATGCCGGTGAGCTTTTCAAAGGCCGCCACCACGTCCACGCTGTCGTCCGAGCCGTTGGAGATGTACTCGCCCCAGTTATAGACATTGATGGCCACGTTCTGGCCCTTGAATCGGGTCCAGTCGTAATCGTCCGATACCGAGACATCCTCGGTGACCTCAATGGTGCCGGCGGCAAAGGCGGGCATTGCACAGCAGACCGTCATTGCCAGCGCCAGCAGCAGCACAGAAAAACGTTTCATCACACGCCCTCCCCTCTCAGCGCCTTCTGGTCGCGGCGGTAGCTGCGGCTCTCCATTGCGTTGGAGATCAGAATGATGCACAGAATGACCACGAACATGATGGTGGACAGCGCATAGATCTCCGGGCTGACCTTTTTACGGGTCATGGAGTAGATGGCGATGGGCAGCGTTTCCACCGTGCCGCAGTTGAAATAGGAGATCATGAAGTCGTCGATGGAATAGGTCAGGCAGATGAGGAATGCCGACAGGATGGCCGGGCTGATCTCCGGCAGGATGACCTTGAAGAAGGCCTGCTTGGGGTCGCAGCCAAGGTCGAGTGCTGCCTCATACAGCCTGATATCCAATTGCTTGAGCTTGGGTGTGACGTTGAAGATGACATACGGCACATTGAACGCGATATGCGCAATGAGCAGCGTCGGGAAGCCCATGATGGTATCCGGCAGCCAGGAGACACCCCCGGCAAAGCGCTGGTAGGCCACGAACAGCAGCATGAGCGAGATGCCGGTGATGATCTCCGGGTTGACCACCGGGATATAGGTGATGTTGGTGACGACAAGGCGGCTCCCGCGGCCCATGGACGCAATGCCCAGACTTGCCGCTGTACCCAGCACAGTGGCAATGACCGCAGAGATCAGAGCCACTTCCAGCGAGACCAGCAGCGCATGCAGGATGGAGGAGTTGTGCAGCAGGCTGGAGTACCACTTGAGGGTAAAGCCGGTGAAGAGCGAATAGCCCTTGGACTGGTTGAAGCTGAACACGATCATGTATGCAATGGGCAGATACATGAAGCAGAAAAACAGCACGATATAGACGCGCTGCATCAGGCGCAGATGTTTCGTTTTCATCAGGACACGCCCTCCATTTCATCTTCATCAAAGCTGGAGGTGAAGCTCATGCACAGCAGCACAATGATCATCAGCACAAGGCTCATGGCAGAACCCACGTTCAGGTTGTAGCTGTTGCCAAGGAACTGCATCTCGATCAGATCGCCAATGAGCAGGTTGGAGCCGCCGCCCAGCATACGGCTGATAACAAAGGTGGACACCGCCGGGACGAACACCATGGTGATGCCGGTGCTGATGCCGGGCACGCTCATGGGAATGAGCACCCGGAGAAGGGTCTTGGTGGTGGAAGCGCCCAGATCCTGCGCAGCTTCCACCAGGCTCTGGTCGATCTTGGTCATGCTGGTGTACAGCGGCAGGATCATATAGGGCACATAGTTATACACCATGCCCAGCACCACCGCGCCGGAGGTGTTGAGCATATTGAAGGGGCCAAGGCCGAACACGCCCAGAACAGCGTTCACCGGGCCGTTGATGCTGAGCAGGCCCATCCATGCGTAGGTGCGCAGCAGGAAGTTCATCCACATGGGCAGCATGACCAGCATAAGCATGATGTGCTGCTTGTTCACCCGCAGGCGGGAAAGAAAATAGCCCACCGGGAACGCAATGACCAGACAAATGACCGTGGCAATGAGGGCCAGCAGCAGGCTGCGGGCAAACACCGAGCCGTAGCCGCTGATGGAGGTGAGGTTATCCAGCGTGAAAGCTCCGTTTGCATCCGTAAATGCATAGTACACCACGATGATCAAAGGCACCACTGTGAACAGCGTCATCCATACAAAGTACGGATAGGCCAGCTTTTTATCGTAAATCTTCATCATTGCGGCTCACCCCTCTGAACGCGCCATAATGTGGATCTCGTTGGGGCCGATGCGCATACCAATGGTCTCACCGGGGGTGCAGGCGCGGGTGGAATGGATCAGCCATTCGCGGCCCTCGCACTCCACATGCATCTCAAAGTGGACACCCTTGAAGATGACATCATTCACAACGCCGACAAGCTGGCCTTCCACAGGAGAGACCACCTCGATATCCTCGGGACGCACCACTACCTGCACGCTCTGCTCGCGGGCAAAGCCGCGGTCCACACAGGGGAAGTCCACGCCGGAGAAGGACACCAGAAAATCCCGGTGCATCACGCCGTCCACGATGTTGGAATCGCCAATGAAGTCTGCAACAAAGGCATTCTTCGGCTCATTGTAAATATCCTCCGGCGTGCCGATCTGCTGCACCTTGCCGCCGTTCATGACCACGACGGTATCGGACATGGTAAGGGCTTCCTCCTGATCGTGGGTAACATAAATAAAGGTAATGTTCATTTCGCGCTGCAGGCGCTTCAGCTCCAGCTGCATCTCCTTGCGCAGCTTGAGGTCCAGTGCGCCAAGGGGTTCATCCAGCAGAAGGATCTCCGGCTCGTTCACCAGACTGCGGGCGATGGCCACGCGCTGCTGCTGGCCGCCGGACATCTGGCTGATGCTGCGGCGCTCGAAGCCTTTCAGTCCAACAACTTCCAGCATGTTGCGCACCTTGCGGCGGATGGTCTCTTCGTCCATCTTTTTGAGCCGCAGACCGAAGGCCACGTTCTCGAACACGTTCAGGTGCGGGAACAGTGCGTATTTCTGAAAAACGGTGTTCACCGGGCGCTTATAGGGCGGCACGCCGGTAATGTCCTCACCTTTCAGCAGCACTTTGCCGGAATTGGGTTCCAGAAAACCTGCGATCAGACGCAGGGTGGTGGTTTTGCCGCAGCCGGAAGGGCCCAGCAGCGTTACGAACTCTTTGTCATGGATGTCGAGGTTCAGCCCATCCAGAATGCGCTGACCGTCAAATTCCACTACGATATCCCGCAGTGAAACGATCACCGAGTTGTCCATTTTTTACTTTATCCTCCTTGTAACTCAGATACGAAAAAAGACAGGGCCATGCCCCATCCCTCGTACCAGGGCGACCCAGCCCCGCACAACATCCATGACGACCGGAGAACCTGCAAAAGCAGGCTCTTATATTGCGCAGTTATTCTGCCCTGTCTCGTCTATCTTAATCAATCTTTGCTGAAATGTCAATCACTCTGCCAATGTTTGCCGAAGCTTTACACGCCGCAACAAAAAAACATGCGCCGCAGCGGGCTTTCCGCATACGGCGCACAAAGGTTTTTATTCAGCTTTTAAGGCAGCGGCCGTTATCAGAAGGGCCTGCACAGTGTCAAGGTCAACCGCATAGACGGAACTGTCCCCCTCCACCATCATCCAGCAGCCGTCTGCATTTTCGGCGTAGTGGAGGGTCACGGTCCCATCGGCAGAGGCGGCCCGCACCGTTGCAAGCGGTGCATCAAAACCATAGGCCGAAGGGTCGGCATCCGTGATTTGTGCGGTCACATAGCCTGCCAGAGCGGAGAGGATGCTCTGCACCTTGCTGTCGTCCAGATCGGCAGAGGGTTCATCGGCCAGCCGCCACACGGTCTGATAGGTGGTGGAATCGGCCGCACTTTCCGAGGAATCGCTCTCCGCTTCCGCAGGCTCAGAGACAGCATTCAGTGCAAGGGTGCCGCTGCCCGTCGTAATGGAAACACTTTCCAGCGCGGAGGCTGTCAGTCCCGCCGGGTTGAACGCGCCAAAAAGGTCTGCTTTGGTCAGCTCAAAGCAGGCCGCCTTGTTGCCAGAAACGGTGTACACGGCATCGTCCCCTGCCTTCTGCACATACAGATTTCCTGTGACCGGGTTCTCGGTGCCAAAGGCAAAGGTGTTCGTCTCGCCTGCCGCCGTCACTGTGACCGTAACAGCCGGATCGGCAAGGCCGTAGTCCTCGCCGGGCTGAGCCGTGAGCTGACGTTTGGCGTTCAGGGATGCCAGCGCCGTGACCATGGTATTGCAGGCAGATGCATCCAGATGATAGTCCGGGTCATCCGCCAGCGTCCAGCTGCCGGAATCGTAATTTAAGGCAAGCGTTTCGCCGCCATAGGCATACCGGATGCTGGTCACATCGCCCGCCGCAAAAGAAGAAAGCAGGATGCTGCCCTCTGCGGCGGCGCTGGAAGCAGCTTCTTCTGCGGCATTGCTGCGGCTGACAAACCACAGCAGCCCGCCCAGCACAAGCACCAGCACCAGAAGCACCGCAAGGGTGCGCTGTTTTGTTTTCATGGCAGTGCCCCCTTACCTGCGGCGGCGCAGCAGCACCACCACAGCACCTGCAATGAGCACTGCTGCGGGCAGCACGAATACGAACACCATGCCCAGCGTCATGGATGCGGAAGCCGGGACCGTGATGGGTGCAGCTTCCAGTGCTTTGGTGTCGATGAGCAGGCTCTGCCCTACCAGCGAAGCGGCACAGCCCTGCAGGAAGGTCAGGTTGCCCGGGATGGACTGGTACACCTGCTCGTTGTCCATGTTGGGGCAGCCGATCCAGATCACCTCGGCACCGGTGGAGTCATTGCGCGCCCATACGGCCAGCGAGAACGGGCCGTTGGTATCGCCGGCTTCCTTTGCGGAAGAAGAGCTGGCATCAAAGTCCTGCTTGCTGTAGGCATCCTCGGTGGTATACAGCAGCGGCTCCGCCGTCACATCGTCTGTCTCGGTAATGGTGATGCCCTGTGCCACCGAGAGCATCACATGGGTGCTCTGATTCACGCCGTCCAGCGCGGTGCTTTCGTCGGCGGCCGCGTAGTCCGGGAACAGTGAGTACGGGTAGCCGTACAGCGCGTGGCCCGCATCACCCTCCACCACAAGGCCCGGCTCACGCGCAAGGCCGAACTGTGCCATCACTGCATCCAGAGCGGGCGTTTCGGTATAGCCGCTGGTGGTCAGCAGCACCTTGCCGCCGTTTTCCAGATAGGCCTGCAGCTGCGCGATCTCATCCACAAGGCCGTCAGCTGCAAAATCCGAAGCAGGGTCGCTGATGATGAGCAGATCACAGTCCTCCGGGATGGTGCCGGTGAGCAGATCCAGCGGCTGGGCATCGATATTCTGCGCCTTAAGCGCCTCGGTCAGCGAGGAGGTAAGCGCCTGCTCGCCGTGGTTGGTGGTGTAGTAGGCATGACTTTCTGCTGCGGCAGTCAGCTTGTAGATGGCAGAGCTGATCTGCTTTTCGCCGCCAAAGGTCACATTGGCAGCGCCGGTGGTGTAGTAATCGGAGTAATCGTACTCGTAAAGTTCGGCGGCGTTCAGCACTTCGCTGTTCTCACCGCTGACCACGATCAGACTGCCGGTGGATGCATTCTCTGCGCCGTACTGCGCTGCAAAGGTCGGGTAAAGCGCCGGGTCCTTCTGCTCCCAGTGGAAGTGACCGCTCTCGTCGGCGTAGTGATCCAGCAGCTTGGTGATAATGGCATCCTCGCTGCCGGTCTCACAGAGATAATAAACGGTCACGTCCTGATCCAGGCTCTGCATCAGCTGCCTGGAGCTGTCGCCCAGCGTGTACATTTTGGCGGCAGAGAGGTCGAACTCGGTGTATTTTTTCGGGATGGCCCCCACCAGCAGGTTGATCAGCACGGCCAGCACGATGGCTGCTGTCAGAATGGCCGTGGAGTACAGCCCATTGCGGAATACCTTGCCGTTTGCGGAGGAAGAAAATTTGAAATTTTTCATGTTGTTCCCCTCCCCTCAGTTCCAGCGGCGCTTTTCCAGCCCCTGCGCCGTGAAGAACAAAAACAGCATGGTCACGGTCAGGTAGTACACCAGCGTCGGGATGGAAAAGCTGTTGTTGACAAACTCTTCAAACGGCGTGAACAGGCACAGCCCGCTGAGCACCGCGCTGAACGCTTCGGTCAGCCAGCTGCTCTGCAGCAGGAACAGTGCCGTCAGCACCACACAGCAGCCCGCAAAGGTCAGGCAGCCCAGCGTAAAGCTGCGGGTACGCAGGCCTGCCACCACACTGAGCACTGCCGCAATGGCGGTGAACAGGGCCAGCGCCACTGCGCTGCCTGCGGTGAACATGCTGCGCAGGCTGGGCATCATATAGGCCAGCAGCAGTGCGGCAACACCCGCCACCGCAGCAATGATCTGATTCTCGGTCAGGCTGGAAAGAAACACGCCAATGGCAATGGCGGCGCAGCCCATGAGATAATAGCACAGCAGAGCTGCCAGGTTTGCCAGCGTGGCCGTGCCGGTGGCACCCAGTGCGGCCAGTACAAGGATCATGACCGCATCGGCAAGGCACGGCAGTGCAAAGATGACGCACAGGGCAAAGAATTTGCCCAGCACGATCTCCCACACAGACACCGGGCTGGTAAGCAGCAGCTGATCGGTGCGGGTGCGGCGTTCCTCTGCAAAGGAGCGCATGGTGAGCACCGGGATATACAAAAGCAGCACAAATGTGGTGCGGTAAAGCGTGTAATAGCCAAAATCCGTCAGGCCGTAGCCCAGATTCAGGGCAACAAAATAGATGGCCGTTGCCGCCAGCATAAAGGCGGTGAGCACGTAGCCGATCATGCCATGAAAGCTGCTGCGGACTTCGCGTTTTAAAATGGCGGTCATTCAGCCTTTCCCTCCTCTTCTTCATCGTTTTGATCGGACTCGCCCTCGGTCAGTGCAAGGAACACTTCCTCCAGCGTCCTGTTTTCCGCTGCCAGCGCCAGCACCGTGCATCCGGCCTGCGAAAGGGCGCGGGACACCTCGGCGCGGCGGTCAGAAGCATCGACACTTTCTGCGGTAAAGGTCACCTGTCCGTCGGCCTCGGATTCGATCTCCACCTTGCGGATGCCCGGAATGGAGCCGACTGTTTTCAGCACGGTCTTCCCCCCGCCCAGAACGGTAGCGCGCAGACGGCTGCCGGGGTTCAGCTTTTCGGCCAGCTGTTCCGGCGCACCCACCGCCACCAGATGTCCCTTGGAAAGGATCAGTACCTGACTGCACACTGCCTGCACCTCGCTGAGGATGTGGCTGGACAGGATGACTGTGTGGCTTTTCCCCAGCTCCCGGATCAGTCTGCGGATCTCGATGACCTGTGCAGGGTCAAGGCCCACGGTAGGCTCGTCCAGAATGATGAGCTGCGGCGCGCCCAGCAGTGCCTGCGCAATGCCCACGCGCTGGCGGTAGCCCTTGGACAGACTGTGGATGAGCCGGGGCAGCACCTCTTCCAACCCGGTGCGGCGGGCAGCTTTGCGCACCTGTTCTTTGCGGTCGGCCTTCTTTTTGATGCCTTTCAGCTCTGCAGCAAAATCCAGATATTCCTGCACCGTCATTTCCGGGTAGAGCGGCGGCTGCTCGGGCAGATAGCCCACGCAGGCCTTGGCCTGCTGGGCCTGCTCCGGCAGGCTGAAGCCCGCCACCTTCACTTCACCGGAGGTGGGGGCAAGGTAGCCGGTGAGGATATTCATGATCGTGGACTTGCCCGCGCCGTTAGGGCCGAGCAGGCCGAAGATCTGGCCGTCGCCCACCGTAAAGGACAAATCTTCAATGGCAGGGTGCGTGCCATACTTTTTGCTCAGATGCGATACTTCGATCACAGCAAACGCTCCTTTTTCATCTAGTTCAATGCTGGTATATTTTAGACGGAAAATGTGTAAAAATTAAGACAATCCTGTGGTGGGATGCAAAAAGAATTCTTAAGAATGATTAAGGCCGCCCTTTCATATGCCAAAAAGGCAGCAAAAAAGCACCGTCTCCCGAAGGAAACGGTGCTCAGAAAACCATAATTACTTACGGCCGAAACGCTTGTTGAAGCGCTCAACACGTCCGCCGGTGTCAACCAGCTTCTGCTTGCCAGTGTAGAAAGGATGGCACTTGGAGCAAACTTCGACGTGGATCTCAGGCTTGGTGGAACGAGTCTTAATGACGTTGCCGCATGCGCAGGTGATGGTGCAGTCAACGTAGTTCGGATGGATACCCTGTTTCATTCTTTTCACCTCATTTCTGGTTCTGACTTATCGGGGCCATATTATGAATGTATGTGCCCATCACAACCTTCAATATCGGCTACCCCGTCGAGCGGCCTTGGAAACGATTGCCTTACTATTATAGCACGATTCCGACAGAATGCAAGAGGGAAAATAAAGTTTTTAGCATACAAAAAAGTCCCCTGCACTTTCATGCAGAGGACTTTAACGGTTTTACCTTACGCCGTCAGGCCATCAGTGGATGAACACAGGACCCAGCGGGTTGGTGATGGGGCTGACGTAGCCGCCCAGCAGCTTGGGGATTGCCAGGCTGATGTCGGGCACGAAGGTCAGCAGCAGCAGTGCAATGAACATGCACAGGTAGAACGGCAGGGTCGCCTTGACGACCTTTTCCATCGGGCGCTTTGCAACGGCAGAGCCGATGAACAGCACAGCGCCGACAGGAGGAGTCAGCAGGCCGATGCCGCAGTTCAGAACCACGATGATACCGAACTGGATGGGATCGATGCCGATGGAGGTTGCGATGGGCAGCAGGATGGGAGTAGCGATCAGGATGATGGGAGCCATATCCATGATGCAGCCCAGAACCAAGATGATCAGGTCGATCAGCAGAGCGATGATGTAGGGGTTATCGGTGACGCTGGTGATGGCATTTGCAGCCAGATCCGGCACATGCAGCATGGTCAGGCAGTTGCCGAAGACTGCAGAGGTGGCGATCAGGATCAGCACGATGGACAGAGTGTTCACGCACTCATCCAGCGCATGCCAGACACCCTTCCAGTCCAGACCCTTGTAGACGAACACCGACACGAACAGAGAGTAGATAACTGCAATAGCTGCAGACTCGGTAGCGGTGAACACACCGCCAACAACGCCGAACACAACGATGACAACAGCGGCCAGTGCCCAGATAGAAGTGCCCAGCTGCTTAACGAAGCCCTTGACGCTGAACGGAGAGCCCTTGGGGTAATTTTCCTTGACCGAGATGATGTAGGAACCGATCATCAGGACGATGGCCAGCAGAGCGCCGGGCAGATAACCTGCCAGGAACAGGCTGCCGACCGAGATGCCGCCGGCAGTGGTGGCATAAATGACCATGTTGTGGCTCGGAGGAACCAGCAGACCCTCGCAGGAGGAGGTGATGGTAACAGCAGTGGAGAAGTCGGCATCGTAGCCCTGATCGACCATCATGGGGATCATGATGGAGCCGATGGAAGCGGTATCTGCAGATGCAGAACCGGAAATACCGCCGAAGAAGTAGGAAGCAACGATGTTGACCATTGCCATGCCGCCGCGCATCCAGCCCACGCAGGCATCAGCCAGAGCGATCAGCTTTTCAGAAATGCCGCCGGAGCCCATGAGCACGCCCATGGTGATGAAGAACGGCACGGCCATCAGGCTGAAGGAAGAGATGCCCTTGACCATCAGACGGCAGACATCGGTCAGTGCCTGACCCTGCACCATCATGCACAGCACGCTGGAAAGACCAACGGCGTATGCAATGGGGAAACGCAGGAAGATCATTACAAAGAAGCTGACAAGAAGGACAATGATTGCCAGTGTCTGAACTGTCATATTACACTTCCTCCTTTACAAAAATGCTCTTGATGTGGTTGTACAGTGCCTCGATCTCAAAGATGATCATGGCAACACCGGCCAGCGGCACCGGGAAGTACATCCAGAAGCGGCTCAGCCAGGGCATGGACACGTAGAAGCCGCGGCCGCCCAGAGTGGTGGCATAGTTCCAGCCGACCACCATCATGATGACACCCAGAATGCACACGGCAAGATCGGCCAGAATATCCAGCACCTTGACGGCGGTTTTGGGCAGATACACGTCAAACGCAGTCATGCGGATATGGGCACCGCGGCGGATGGCCAGAGCAGCACTCAGCACGGCCATGTAGCTCATGCAGGTCAGCACAACTTCTTCCGACCATGCCGGGTCCGGGATGAACGAGACGTAACGACCGATGACCGACATGGTAGTGATGAGGATATCTGCGATCAGCAGCAGCTTGCAGATAAACAGGACCACTTTGTAGGTGATGTCGTACGCCGGCTTGATCTTATCCAAAGTGGTAAAGATTTTCGGCATATGAATTCCTCCATATAAAAAACCCGGCAGGTCTGCGGGCGTATCCCGTAGTCCCCCGCCGGGCTATGTACTATCTCAGAACAGGAAAGGCTTTTTCAATTATGCCTTCATGTCCAGCAGCTGCTGATACAGCTCAGCCTGATCGGAGGTGTTCTCGCTGATGACCTTAGCGCAGGCCTCCTGCCAGGGTGCCTTGTCGTCAACATCCACAACGTTGCAGCCGGAGCTTCTCAGCTCCTCCAGAACCTTGTTCTCAGCGGTCTCGGACAGGTCTGCATTGAAGGCCTGCGTATCAGCACCAGCCTCCATGATGGCAGCCTGCTGGTTCTCGGTCAACTTGCCCCATGCGTTATCGGTGATAACAGCCTGAATAGCACCCAGAGTGTGGCCGTCCAGGATCAGGTTGTTGGCAACCTCGGGGAATGCATTGGACTTGTAGTTTGCGATGGGCTGCTCAGCACCATCCACAACGCCGGTCTGCAGTGCGCTGTACAGCTCACCGAAGGAAACGACGGTGGGGTTAGCGCCCAGACCCTCGACCATGCCGTTCATAACGGGGTCGTTGGACACGCGCAGCTTCAGGCCCTTGAAATCAGCGATGCCGGAAACAGGCTTGACCGTGAAGAAGTGACGGAAGCCCTCTTCGCCGTAGAAGACACCACGAACGGGCAGGCCCAGCTCCTGAGGCTCGTTCAGGAACTCAGGTGCCAGATCGCTGTTGGCGAAGTTCCAGAAGTGTGCGCGGTTCTCGAAAGTGAAGGGGATGGACAGCAGCTTGGACTTGTTGCAGCCGTAGCTGGTCAGTGCGAAAGCGGAGATACGGCTCATATCGATGGAGGTAGAACCGCCCAGAATTGCATCCAGAACGTCGTTCTCAGAACCCAGAACGCCGGAAGCCTGCACGTCGATGACGACGGAACCGCCAGTCAGCTCCTCGACCTTCTCCTTGAAGTGGGTAGCGGTCTGGCCAACGATGGTATCCAGCGGGTTGACCTCGGCGTAGACCAGAGTCACCTTGGGATCGTTTGCGGCAGCAGCAGCATCACCAGCAGCAGAAGCTGCGGTGGAAGAAGCTGCGGTAGAGGTGGAAGCAGCAGAATTGCTGGAGCCACCACATGCGGTCAGAGCCAGAGCAGCGGCGGAAACACCGGCTGCTGCCAGAAAGCTGCGACGAGTGATCTTTTTCATAATAAATCGTCCTCCTTAAATCTCCCAAACGGCCCGGTCTGCACAGGACCCGCATGCCGTTCATTTACTGTACACACTTTAGCAAATTTTTTTAAACGAAACAAGGGCTTTCAAAAAATGTCCTGCTTTTTGAAAAAATGTCAGAATTTCTTTTGTGAAAAATGCCAAGTGCTTTACTTTTTGTTTGTGCATCTTCGCCTAACAGATGGATACATTTCTGTATTCCAGATAGAAGCAAAGCGCTGGATGCCCTTTCCTTTTGGGTTCAGAGCACACAGCGCTTTGCCGGTTCTTTATTCTGTTTTCCTGATTTCTTTGCCCATCTTTTCCGGGCTTTGCTGTGGAGCTTATGCCTGCTGGATGCGGGCGATCAATTCGCCCTGCTGGGCAAACCGATCATACATCGGCTGCACAGCAGCACGGAATCTTGCCTTTTCTTCTTCGTCCAGCTCTGTCACCTCAATGCCTGCTGCACGCAGATCACTTTCCGATTCCGCCTCCTGCTGCGCCCAGATCCTGCGCTCCACCTTGGCGCTCTCCCGGGCACACAGGCGGATGATCTCCGGGTAGCGCTCGTCCAGTGCGGCCAGCTTTTCCATCACAGCAGGGCTTGCAAGCTGCACCTCCGGCACGCGGGTGTGCTCGTCCTTTAAAAAGTAAGGTGCCACCTCGTAGTGACCCATGGCTTCGTAGCTGGGCCAGTTGTTCTCTGCGCCGTCGATCTCACCGTTGTGCAGGGCGGCATACACCTTGCTGTACACCACCTTTACCGGCTTTGCGCCGAGGTCGGTGATCATTTCGCTCATCATGTCCGATTCCTGCACGCGGATGGTCAGGCCCTGCAGATCTGCAAGGCCTGTCACCTTCTGCCGGGTGTAGATGCTGCGCACACCGGCATCGAACCAGGAAAGGCCGGTCAGCTCCAGCGACTGCAGCATGGAAAGGAATTCGTCGCCGATGGAGCCGTCCAGCACCCGCCACATCTGGTCGGCATCGGTATAAAGATACGGAAGCTGCAAAACGCTCAGCGCCGGTTCATACTCAGCCAGCTGGCTGAGGGACACACGGGAGAAATCAATGCCGCCGAACTGCATCTGCTGGATCACGCTCTGCTCCGCGCCCAGTTCTCCCCCGCTGTACACCAGCACTTTCACGCGGCCATCGGTGCGCTGGGCCACAAGATCCGCAAAGGCCAGCGCCGCCTGCGTAGTAGGATAATCCTCCGGCTGGTTCTCCGCATAGCGCAGGATCAGTTCCGCCCCCTGTTGCTCCTGCACCGGCTGATGGCCGCAGCCCGCCACCGGCAGTGCCAGCACGGCTGCGCCAAACAGGGCGGTCAGCATCTGGCGGCGGGTCACAGGCGGGCCTCCCGTGCAGCCTTGGCCGCTTCCCTGCGGTACTGGGTGGGGGTCATGCCGGTGCGTTTTTTAAAGGTGCGGGCAAAATAGCTGGAATCCTCGTAGCCCACCATGGAAGCCACCTCTGCTGCCGAACGGAACGGGTCGGTGAGCAGCTCCTTGGCAGCGTTGATACGCAGTTCGGTCAGGCAGTCCAGAAAGTTCATCTTCTGGTACTTCTTGAACTGGGCCGAGAGATACGCCGGGCTGATATGCAGGATCTCGCTCACGCTGTCCAGCGAGAGGTCGAACATATAGTTATCCTCCATATACTTGCGCACATGGGCCATGACCAGTGCATTGCGGTCGTTCTCCCCTGCTTCGGCGGCATCGCTCTCCGGGTCAGCTTCCGGCTCCGGTTCCACCGGAGCCAGCTCTGCAAGGCGGCGGCCCGCCTCGATCTGACGGATGGCCTTGCGGATGGAAGCTTCCACTTCGTCCGGGTTCACCGGCTTGAGCAGATAATCGCAGGCACCCAGATGCATGGCCTCGTGGGCGTACTGGAACAGACTGTAGGCCGTAACAAAGATCACCTTGCACTCCGGGCGCTGTTCCAGCACGGCGCGGGCTGCATCCAGACCGTTCATACCGGGCATCTCAATGTCCATCAGGATCAGGTCTGCGCCCCACAGCACCGCCGTATCCGCTGCCTTGCGGCCGTTCTCGGCAGTCTCGATGGTCACTTCGTGCTCAAAGCGGCGGGCCACGATGTCCGCCAGCGTTTCCCGTTCCAGCGCTTCATCATCCGCGATCAACAGACGAATCATTCCTCAAACTCCTCCTCATTCTCCACCAATGGCAGGTACAGCACCACCGCTGTACCGCGTCCCGGATGGGACCGTATCACAAAGCGGCTGTTCCGATCCAGCAGACGCAGGCGGGCCGCAACATTATAAATGCCGATATGCTCCCAGCGCTCACCGGGCTGACTGAGCGCCCCGCGCAGCTGTCGTAATCGATCCGGCTGGATGCCCACGCCGTTATCCACCACGCGGATGCACAGCATTCCCTTCTCCCGCAGAGGGTTCACGCGGATGCGCACCACACCGCCCTCCTCTTTGGGGCAGATGCCGTGCTTGAAGGCATTTTCCACGATGGGCTGCAAAATAAAGGACGGCACCATGGTCTCGGTAAGATCCAGCGAATCAGAAAAGCGCCACTCCATACGCACCCGCTCACCAAAGCGGACATGGTAGATGGAGTAATATTCATCCACGATGCGCACCTCACGGGAGAGCGGCACCTGTTCATCGTTGCTCATCAGGCTGTAGCGCAGCAGGTGCGAAAGCGCCATGATGAGCGCCTGCGTGCGGTAGGCCGTCTCGGTACCGGCGGTCTGCTGGATCACATTCAGGGCGTTGAACAGAAAGTGCGGGTCGATCTGGCTGCGCAGCTGCTGCAGCCGGCTGCGCTCCATGCGGTTCTGCAGCTCCAGTGCTTCGGTCTTCTGGCGATGCAGCTCCCGCTCGATTTCGTTTTTCTCCTGCAGGGTGGTCACCTGCTGGGCCATGGAGTGCTTCATGATGTTGAAGGACTCAGCCAGCTGAGCGATCTCCGGCTGCTTGGGCAGCGGGATGTCCGGGGTGTCGAACTCACTTTTGCCAATGGCGCGGGAGGCAGCGATCATCTGCTGCACCGGCGTGAGCAGACGCATGACCATCAAACCGGTAACGCAGCCCAGCGCCACGCACAGCGCCACCACCACCGTCTGCAGCATGGTGATGCGCTCGTTCAGGGCCGAGATGGTGGTGTAGGTGGTCTGGGAATCCTGAATGGCGGTTTCCAGCAATTGCAGGGTGTACTGGCTCAGGTAATCGCCGCAGGGCACCACCTTTGCATAATACAGCTGGGAAGCTGCGGCATCGTTGCCGCTGAGCAGGTCGTTTTCCAGCTCATCCAGCAGGCCGGTGTAGGTCTGATAGACCGTATCCACTGCGCTGTAGAGCACCCACTGCTCATCGCTGACGCTTTCCAGACTGTTCAGGCTGGTACCGATGCGCCAGAGCCATGCGTTGCAGGTGGAAGATGCCGACTGCAGCCGGTCAATGATCTCCTCCGGCTCGCTGTTCTCCCAGCGGTAGTTCTCCAGCACGGAAATAGAGCTTTCCACACCGCCCTGAAAGCGGCTGATGGCGTTGAAGCAGCCCATCTGCGCGTCCTGTACTGCCTGCACTGCTCTGGACTGGTAGCCATTGAGCGTGAGCTGCATGGCAAAGGCCGCAAAAAATGCTGCCAGACACAAGCCCATGCGCTGCTTGAGGGTGATCTGCCGCTTGCGGTGCTGCAAAGCCTGCCGCCTCCTTTCGTTTGGTAACGATTTATTGTACCACGCTTTGGGCCGGATTGGCAAGGTTTGCATGTTTTTCTCTTGCCTAAACCGCACAATTGTGGTACGATGCCTATAAATATAAAGGAGGCGACTTTATGTCCCAGACCATCTCCGTTTCCACCACCATGGGTGAGCAGGGCTTCCGCGATTTTGCCGTGTTCGACGCATTCCATCACCGCAAAGCATGGCTGCGTCCCGCTGTTTTTGCCGCCATCATGCTGGCTTTTGCCGCCGTCTGCCTTTCGCAGCTGGGCAAGCGCCCGGGTGCCGGGCTGCTGGCTGCTGTGCTTGCCATTGTGGGCATCGGCCTGCCGGTGAGCTACTTTTACTCGTTCTTTCGCAGCGTTTCCCGGCAGATCAAACAGATGCACCTGCCGCGTGCCTTCTATCGTGTGGAGCTGGCCGACACCGGCATTGCTGTGTGGATGTACGGCCAGCAGGACAAGCCCGAACCCACCAGCCGCCACGCATGGGACAGCTTTTACTGCGCCTACCGCACGGACAATGCAGTGTACCTCTACGTAGAAAAAGAGAAAGCTTACTTACTGAATGACCGCATGGAAGTGGTGTGGAAGTTTCTGGCCGGCATCCTGCCCAAAGAAAAGCTGCACGACTGCAGAAAAGGGTAAGCCCAAAAAATATGCACACGCAAAAAAGAACTGCTGACATTTCGTTCAGCAGTTCTTTTCTTTTATAAAGACCCACACTGCGGCAAAGCAACGCGCAGCGTGGGTGCGAAGATAGCTTATGTGATTGCGTCAGCCGATCAACGGGCCAGCGTATACTTGTGCAGGGTCTTGCGCACAGCGCCGGGGCCTGCAAACAGCTCCTTGGCCATTGCCTCGATCTTCTCGCCCAGACCAACAGCGTACAGATCTACGCCGAACACATCGGTGCGGCTGTAGAGCTGCTTCAGGCAGCTGAAGTCCTGCTCGCCTTCCTTGACCTCCAGCGGAGCCACGATGGCCTGCAGCTCAGCCAGCAGCGGATCGGTGGAAGGCTCAAAGGCCTGGCCGTTGTCATCGATGCCCTTCAGGTAGCGGGCGTAGCCTGCCAGCACCAGCGGGATCAGGATCAGGTTGCTCTTGTCCAGACCGCGTGCCTCGTAGGCCTTGATGGTCTCGCCAAAGCGGATGGCCAGCTTCTGGGAGGTATCGGTAGCGATACGCTGGGGAGCATCCGGCATGAAGGGGTTGGGCAGACGGCGGTTGATGACAGCACCGATGAACTCGTAGGGGTTCAGTACGCCGGGATCAACGACCACAGGCATAGCCTCGATGTAGCCGATCTTCTGGATGAAGGCACGCAGGTCTTCATCGGCCATCTCGGCGGAGATCAGGGTGTAGCCCAGCATGCAGCCATAGATGGACATTGCAGTGTGCAGCGGGTTCAGGCAGGTGCACACCTTCATCTTCTCGATCTTGTCCACGGTCTCGCGGTCGCAGTACAGCACACCGCCCAGCTCCAGCGGAGGACGGCCATTGGTGTAGTGATCCTCGATGCAGAGGTACTGGGTCTCCTCGGCGTTGACGAAGGGAGCGGTGAAGGTGTGCTTCTCGGTGACGATGGTGTAGTTGTCCTCAAAGCCGTCGTCGGCCAGCATCTGCTGGACCTTGGCATCCGGGCGCGGGGTGATCTTGTCGATCATGCTCCAGGGGAAGGTGATCTTGGTCTCGTCCTGCACATAGGCCAGGAACTCGGCGGGCACCAGACCCTGCTCCACCCACTTGGCAGCATAGGCGTGGACAGCGTTCTTGACCTTATCGCCGTTGTGGGAGCAGTTATCCATGCTCTGGACGGTCAGGGGCAGCTTGCCGGCCTTGAAGCGTTCGTACAGCAAAGCAGTGACCTTGCCCATGGCCAGCACGGGGGTCAGGCCGCGCTCCAGATCAGCAGGAGCAACGCCGTAGCCCTTCTCAGTGATGGTGAAGGAGATCATCTGCAGGCTGGGGTTCTGGAAGATCTCCACCAGACGTGCCCAGTCCTCGCCGAAGGAGTAGTCAGCCTTCAGGCTCTCGGTAACGGAAGCCACCACCTTCTTCTCGATCTCGCCGGTGGACTTCAGGCAGACCAGCAGGCTCATATTGTCGTAGGGACGATAAGCCTTGTCGATGATCTCGTAGTCAAAGCTCTCGGCCACGATGACACCGCGGTCATACTTGCCGGTGTTCAGCGCATCGTTCAGGATGGCAGCCGGGAATGCACGGAAGATATTGCCTGCGCCGAAGTGCACCCAGGTGGGTTCAGCGTGGGTCTTGGCCTTGACAGCCTCGATATCGAATTGGGGCAGCTCATAGCCCTTCTCTGCCCACTCGGCGGACAGATTGCCGTTTTTGATCTCAGACAGCTTCATATTTATCAGCCCTTCTTTTTTTCTTCATCCAGACGATCCAGCAGATCCCAGACACCCAGCATGTACTGAACGCCCAGAGCACGGTCATACTTGCCGTAACCGGGGCGGCAGCTGCCGGGGCCTTCCTCCCACAGCTGACGGCCGTGGTCGGGACGGATGTAGCCCTCAAAGCCGCAGTCATGGTAAGCACGCAGCACCTCGATGATGCCGGTCTCGCCGCAGCAGTCGCGGTGAGCAGCCTCGGAGAAGTCGCCGTTGGGGAAGTGGTGGATGTTGCGGATGTGACCAAAGGCAATGCGGTCGCAGTGCTTGCGCACGATCTCGGCACAGTTGTTGTTGGGGTTTGCGTTCAGGCTGCCGGTGCACAGGGTCAGGCAGTTGTACGGATCATCCACCATGCTCAGGAAGCGGTCGATGCTCTCAGCATCCACCAGCAGACGGGGCAGGCCGAAGATATCCCAAGGGGGATCATCCTGATGGATGGCCATTTTGATGCCGCACTCATGGCAGGTGGGCATCAGTGCTTCCAGGAAGTACTTCAGGTTTTCCCACAGCTTTTCCTTCGTGACAGGGGCGTAAGCCTTGAACAGCTCGTCCAGCTTTGCCATGCGCTCCGGCTCCCAGCCGGGGAAGGTCATGTTATACTTCTCAGTGAAGGACATGATGTACTCAGCCATAGCCTTGTAATCGCCCTTGATCTTGTCCTTCTCATAGAACAGTGCAGTGGAGCCGTCGCCCACGGGGTGGAACAGATCGGTACGGGTCCAGTCGAACACCGGCATGAAGTTGTAGCAGATGACCTTGACACCGAACTTGGACAGATTGCGGATGCACTGCTTGTAGTTCTCGATGTACTTGTCGCGGGTGGGCAGGCCGATCTTGATGTCATCGTGGACATTGACCGACTCGACCACGTCCATGTCGAAGCCGTAGGCGTGGATCTGATCGGCTACCTTCTGGATCTCGTCGATCTCCCAGATCTCGCCGGGCATCTTATCATGCAGCGCCCAGACGATGCTGGTCACGCCGGGGATCTGCTTGATGTCGCTCAGGCTGATGGGATCGTTGCCCTCGCCATACCAGCGCCAACCCATTTTCATAGGCATAGGAAAATCCTCCTGTTTTATAGTTTCTGCTTTGCATTTTCCGCGCAGCCGTGTGCCGCGCTCTTGTACTTATATTCTAGTATATCAGTTGCGTTTTTTCAATGGTCGCTTTGCCGGTTTTTAATGTTTCTTCTTGTATACTTTAGACAAAAAGAACAAAAATCCGTCGGACATCACCCGCCCGACGGATTTTTACACGATTCAAAATGCCGGTTTCAGCGTTTCAGCTTCTGCCGGATGGACGGAGCCAGCACATCCTTGAAATATTCAAAGGTGTCCAATTCCAGAATGGCAGAGCCTGTCAGATAAACGCCCAGACCAACCACCACCTGAATGATCACCGTCAGCAGATCCGGCAGGTGCAGAAAAATGACCAGATACATGCACAGGCCCGCGCCCGCCGCCAGCAGCAGGGTCGGCAGGATATCACGCATCTGTTCCAGATAGCCATAGTCGATCAGCTTTTTGCTGGGCTGTGCATCCAGGATCTGGGTCACGACATTCGTGATCAGCACACCATATGCAATGGCCTCGACGCTGATACGGAATGTTGCCAGCAGAAGAAGGATGCACACCGCTTCGTTCATAAGCTGACGCTTCAGGTAAAGATCGCTGCGGCCCACTGCCTTGGCTGCATTCAGGTTTGCCGTGATGATCGGCCAGCATATATAGCTCAGGCAGAACACCCTGAGGAACAGCACACAGGGCAGCCACTTCTCGGTGAGGATCAGGCGCACCAGCGGTTCGGCACAGAACGCAGTGCTCATCATCACCGGCGCAATAATATAGGTACAGGTCTTGATGGAGCGGCGGGTCATGTTCTTGACCTGCGCACGGTCATCCTGCAGTGAGGACATGACCGGGAACAAAACGCTCTCAATGGAAGTATCCACGCTTGACGCGATACTATAAGTCAGGTTATCGCCCTGATTGTAATACGCCAGATCCGCCGAGGTGTACATCTTGCCGATGATCAGGCTGCGCAGGTTGTTGTAGATGACGCTGCTCAGCGACGAGGCCAGGAGCTTCCAGCCATAAGAGAGCAGCCCTTTCAGGTGCTGCCACGAAAACTCCATCTTAGGCCGCCAGGAGGACAGCTTCCACAGTACCAGCGTGTCCACCGTGATATTGGATACCTGCTGCACCACCAGCGCCCAGACTCCAAAGCCCATATAGGCAAGGCCCAGGCCCAGGATTGTGGACACGATCGCGCCCGCAAAGGCGGAATAGAAAAAATACTGGAACTTCATGTTCCGGGTCACATGCGCCTGCTGGATCGTTTTGATGCCGCAGACCGCCACTGTCAGGCTGATGCCGCGAAAGATCGGGGTCATGCTGGGGTCATTGTAGAACGCAGCCAGATACGGTGCCGCCACGAACATTCCCCCATACAGCACAAAGCTGATCACAATGCTGAAAAAGAACGCCGACGAGTAATCCAGCTCGTCCACTTCCTTCTTCTGCACCAGCGCGGTGCCAATGCCGCAGTCCAGCAGGACATACATGATATTGTTGAACACCGTCACCAGTGCCACCTTGCCGTAATCATCGGGTGTAAGGATGCGCGCCAGAAGGATGGACACCACCGCTGAGATCAGCTGCACACCGCACCGCTCTGCAAAGCGCCAGAAAAAACCGTTTACAATAACATTTTCTTTTTTCTCGTTCATTCCTGCGTCCACTCAAATTCCTTTCAAAAAACCGGCCGGTCTGCACCCTGCGCAGAAATGCATTTCCGCCGTATCCTTATCATCTTCTTCCCTGCTGCCAAAACAACTGAGCAGAGATAGTTAGTTATATAGTATCACACCCATCCATGCATTTCAACCAACATATTCTTAAGGAATGACGGCCCGAAAATTTCATTTAAAAAGAGAAAAAGCGCTTGACTATCTGCCAGGAACGTGGTAATATATTCAAGCAGTCCGCATCACGGTCTTTCACCTCAGAGATTTCAGGGCTGCGAAAACAATACGGTATGCGAGGGTGGCGGAACTGGCAGACGCGCACGTTTGAGGTGCGTGTGGTTTATCCTTGGGGGTTCGAGTCCCCTCCCTCGCACCAAACCATGAAAATCCGAACCTTTTCTCGATAGGAGAAGGGTTCGGATTTTTTGTTTTCTTCGGAAACGAGAACAACGGCTCTTCCCTGACGGCTGTGTGCCCAAAACCTTATCAGAAAGACCGTATCACGAAGGTCACAACTGTAAGAGTGCCGTAAGGCAGGAAGGACACGATTATGAAGTACGATGCAAGAGCCTGTTCGTTCAACATGGATACCGGCTGTGTGGAGCTGCTGCTCCGGGATGGCAGAAAAGTTTCTATCGACTGCACCGGGGTCGAAGATGCACTGGATGTTACCATGGCACAGCGGACTGAATTGGACTATCTCATCTACAATGACCCGCTGGCGTATGCCGAACTGATCTTGAACGGTGAGCCGGACGAGTATCTGAGGAATGTAACAGGTAGTCACGGATTAGAGGATTGAACGCAAAAACAGGGTGCGCCCTGCCGGACGCACCCTGCAAAAATCCACACACGATAAGTAAGGCAGGGAGTTCCCCAGAGCAGAGTTCCCATAAAACAGTATTTGCAAAAGTTCCCGCAATGGGGCAGATTTGGCGTGACTTCGGTCACGCCTTTTCTTTTGCTTCCAGTTCATCCAGAGGGATATACCCCAGCCCATCATACTTAATATGGATGTGCTGCACCCGCTTTCCGCTGGACTTATCCGGGGCATCCACATAGATGGCCGACACCAGTTCACGGAGAGCATAAGGGGTGAGTTCTTCAATATGAACGTACTTGTGCGCTTTCTGGACGAACTTCTCAATATTCTCGATCTGCTGTTCCTGTACTTCGATTTCCTGCTGGATAGAGAGGGCTTCCTCTTCCAGATGCTTCTGTTCGGCATCGTAGCTCTGGCTCATCATGTCAAAGCGTTCATCGCTCAGCTTTCCGCTGGCGTTATCCTCGTAGATTTTCATGAACAGCCGTTTGAGGTCTGCAATCCGCTTCTCATTCCGGGCAAGCTGCTTCTTCAGGACGGTCAGCTTTTCGGTGCTTTCCACCCGAAGCTGCTCCTCCATGACCTTGCGGAAGTAGTCTTCATGACGGAGAATGTAGTCCGTCACCCGCTGAACATGACTCAGTACACGTCCTTCCAGAACCTTTACCCGGATGAAGTGTCCCTTGCACTTGCTCCCGTTCTTCTTGTGCAGAGAGCAATCAAAGAAGTCTT
>ENA-OOZY01000308-OOZY01000308.1-human-gut-metagenome-genome-assembly--contig:-NODE-308-length-39476-cov-4.934248_pt1 | contig 39476 bp, 38 predicted proteins | sample MGYA00241047_ERZ501410 | MGnify/ENA primary metagenome ERZ501410 (study PRJEB25962, sample SAMEA2042621) | human gut metagenome | biome: human gut; feature: human-associated habitat; material: faeces... | reverse complement strand
GCGGTCTATCTCTTGTTTTCGGTTGCTTGCTTCCTTACCGTACATGAGCATTTGCGCCGGGATTATCGTTGCCATACCCTTCCAGCAGGTTGATGACACCCCAGATGCCCAGACCTGCGCCAAGGGCAATCACAAGCGTTTGCAGTACCGTCACTGCGGACGAGAAAAATGCCATAGAAATATACCTCCATATTCATATATTGGGATTAGAAAAGGCCGCCTGCTTCGGCCGCCTGCTGTTGAACTTCCTCTGCCCATTCATCCAGAAGCGCTTCCTCTTCCTCGGACGTGCCGCTGACCTCGACTTCAATAGCGGCAAATTCTTCTTCCAGCCGCAGTTTCAGCTGATGCGACAAGTATTTTTCGATATGGAAAGCGTTCTTCGGATGAAAATCGGACAGATATTTGTAGTTCGGATGCTTGGTAATGTCGTATTTTTCGGATAAAAACGGGCGCACACCGCGCAATTGGAGGATGCACTTGCCGCCATCCATGACGGCTAATTCGTCCATCGTCATCAGCGATTTTCCGAGCTTCTGGTAGTTCAGAGAGTGCGATACCTCGCGCCCGCGGCTTTCACCGGTGTTGAATGTGTCGATTGTTTCTTTCCCAAGCAGTTCCTCCATTTCTTTCAGCGTCGTCTTTTCCTTGCCGCCCAGAAAGAGCAGCGTATCGCAGTTGCCGACGATTGTATCGGAACTGTCCTTGTAAATCGCTTTGAGCTGGGACTGTGCCTGAAGCACAATGCACGCCGAAATTTCTCGGCTTCGGATGGTCGCGATCAAGCGCTCAAAGTTCGGGATTTGCCCAATGTTGGCGAACTCATCCAGCAGACACCGCACATGAACGGGCAGTCTGCCGCCATATACATCGTCCGCTTTTTCGCAAAGCAAATTGAACAGCTGCGAATACGCCAGACTAATCAGAAAATTGAAACTGGCATCCGTGTCGGACATGATGAGGAAGAGTGCAGTCCGCTTATCTCCCAGCGTATCAAGGTGAAGTTCATCATAAGCCGTAATTTCCCGCAGTTCCTGAATATCGAACACCGCAAGCCTTGCGCCGCAGCTCACCAGAATCGACTTGGCGGTCTTGCCGGCAGCCATCCGGTATTTCGCATACTGCCGCACCGCAAAGTGTTCCGGCTTTTCCGCTTTCAGCTTTTCAAACATCAGGTCAACAGGATTTCGGTATTCCTCGTCCTCCTCGCGAACTTCCATGCTGTTCAGCATGTCAATCAGCGTCGTAAAATTCTGCGCCGCGGGCGGAAGTTCGTAGTGGATGTAGCCAATCAGCGCCATATAGAGCAGCGTTTCCGCCTTAATCCAGAAGTCGTCGCCGCCTTTGCCCTCTCCCTTTGTGTTTGCTATGAGCGCCGTCACCAGCTTCAAAATGTCTTTTTCGCTTCGGATATACGCAAACGGGTTGTAGTGCATGGACTTTTTGAAACTGATGACATTGAAAACCCGCACGTCATATCCGGCAGCAGCAAGCATCTTTCCGCACTCCGTAATCAGCGTTCCTTTCGGGTCAGTAATCACAAGAGAGCACCCCTTCGTTTTGGTACACTGCATGATGTTCGGCTTGATGAAAAAGCGTGTTTTGCCGCTGCCGGAACCGCCGATGACAAGCACGTTCTTATTTGTCAAGCCTTTTTTCACTGGTTCGGCGGCGGCATGAAAAAGAATCGTTTCCGTTTGTGTCAGGCAGGAGTGGAAAACACTTCATCGCGAATCAGTTGCTTGATTCGTTCTTCCAGACTCGTGCTGCTCTTCGTGCTGAATTGCAGGAAGATGGGGTATGTTCCGCTGCCGATGCTGAGAACAAGCGTCGGCTTCTCAGCTGCCTTTGGTTCTTCGACAACAGGGGGATTGTTCACGTTGGTCAATGAGGCCTCCTTTCCGCACTCAGGGTGCATAGAATCGATTGCAGGAATCTGACAAGGATGGTAGAATTGTTACATGGGCTTCGGCTCATCAAATCGGGATTTAAAACGGAGGAGAGATCAAATGAACTGGCTTAGGACAATTCTTGATGGGGTGGCTATGAGTGCGGTATTTAACAGCTGTGTGGCAGTGTTTTGGCTTTTGAAGCCCCATGCGTTCATTACGATGTTCCCGAAAGCACTGCAAAAAAAAGCAAGACCGGTCACAAGGGATGAGCGCAGACATACACTTCTGATGTATTTGATCCTGTATCCGTCTGTAATTATCTGGATGATACTAAGCACATATCAAGCGGATATACATGGATTCTGGCAAGTGTTTTGGACAGCGTATTTCGAGATGATTCTGATAAGTCTCGGAGATTTATTCTTTTTGGACTACTTGCTTCTCAAGAAGACGGGAAACAGGCTGCACGCAGATGGGGTGAAGGATGATCCGTTCTATGAGCATAAGAACGAATTGTTGAAACTGGGGCTTCCAGAGCATCTTATTCTTTGGCCTGCTGTGTTTTGTCCAATCGTAGGATTTATCGTAGCTGGCATTGAATCACTGTTGTAATAAGGACAATGGTTAATCATATCGCTGCCAATGACCATGCGCAAATTCCAGTTTGTCGTGTTCCCCGGCGGGCCTTTCACAGCCCAGCCGGGGAGTTTTCATTACCGTTCCTGATCGTGATCCTTCTCCTGCAACGATCTTTCAGTCATAGGTTGCAGCTCATCAGTCTCCTGTGTTACAGCTTCAATGGCAGCATCCATAACCTGTTCCAGCTCTCGCCGGTTTTCCCGCACTTCCATCTGCTCTGCAAAGTCTTCTCGCTCCGGCAGTGCATCCGGGATTGCCTTTCGTGTCCAGTAGCGGAGCTTGCTCAGCTGATCCAGCTCTGCACGAATCTGTCCCAATTTGGGACGAAGTGATTCATTCTGCTCTGTCAGCTCTTGCCGTTGTGCTTTCAGCTTCTTCACGCCAGCCTTGTCCAGGGGAAGGGAAACGCCCAGCTTCTTCGAGAGCTTCTCGCGAAGGTAGGCTGCCTTACGGAGCCGCTTCAGTTCATCGGCGTATTCGGCCTGGAAGGCTTCGCGCCGGCCTTTGAAATGAATCCTGTCCAACTGATCCTGGAGAGGAGCAAGCTCTCTGTAATCCTCGATGGCTGCAAAGAAGTCATCAATATCACGGATCACCTGATTGTTGCTGCGGACATCGCCCTGCATCAGCTCAAGCTGAACTCTGGTGTTTGAAAGCCGAAGCGCCAGATCTTCCACCGTGGTAATGCCGGTTTCTTTCATCAGGATGATCATTTTGGACATATCCTGCAGATCCCTGATGCCGGCCTTTTCACGTGCGTACTTGCCCCAGCTCTCCCGGCCTGCTTCACGCATGGCCCGGTAGCTGAGGATCACATCAGTCAGGGAATGAGTCTGCGGATTCTCCAGCACTTCCTGGCGGTGGATTGCCGCCATCAGTTCCGCGATCTTATCACCCAGCTTCTTTGCGGCCCGCTTCAGAGAACCGAGCATTCGATTGATGCTGAGAATCTCACGATTCTTATCGCCCATTTCTGTGACGGTGCCTTTCCGCTCCATGGCAGCTGCGGCGGGGCCAAGATGCCGTTGAGGCAGACGGTCTTCTATACCTTGTCGCTCCAAAGAGCGCATATCGATTCGCTCCGGTCTGCCCGCAGCCTCAAGGGCAGCATTCTGCATCACTTCCCAGTCGTGCCGCCAGATCTCGGCATACTTGTGATCGTTCCAGTCCACTGTGTCAACATTGCGGCGTTTCCACTTCCCGTTCTTGCCCTTGACGCGGTTGCCTCGTTCATCAAGCACATATTCTGTCCTGGTCTTGGGAAGCCACCTGCCATGCTCGTCTATGGCCCGAAGGGTCAGCAACAGATGAACATGGGGATTGCCATCGTGTTCATCGTGGTAATACAGATCACAGATCATGCCTCTGTTGACAAACTCCCGCTGGCAGTAGTCCTGGATCAGCGCCAGGTTCTGCTCATAGGTCAGTTCCTTTGGCAGAGCGATGATCATCCGCCGGGCAGTCTGGGCATCGACTCTTTTCTCGGCGGCGTCCACTGCATTCCAGAGTGCCTGGGTGTCAGCATATGCGCGCGGTGCGTTGTCCGGCAGCATGACTTCCCGATAGACGACGCGCTCCGGGCTGCTGTGGGGATGCTTCCATTCGTGATCGCGCTCGGAGTACATCTTCTCTCCGGCGTTATAGGCCGCAGCCGCCATGACAGACTGATCCTTGCGGCCTATGTACGATATGGAAAACGTAGGGCAGGGGATTTCGTTCTCACCTCCGTTCCTCAGCGCCGTGCGCTGTAAAAGGGGTAGCTGACGCCAGTCAGCGCAGGGGCCTTGCCCCTGTGATGCCACAAAGGCCGCGCCGACTGGCATCGAGCTCCCCGCAGGGGCCCTCGGAGAGCGCACTGTGTTCTGGAGGAACACATAAGTGCGCCCTCAACAAGTTGAGGGATCAGCTTGTTGCCGAAAACCGTTCCTCCGTCCTGTTGGCCTGCGTGGCAGTCTGCGGCGTGGTCGGGGCGTTCTCGAACAGCTGCTCCATGGTGATTCTGCTCTCGCCGGAGCGGATCTCCCGCATCTGGGTCAGCAGCTTCTGGATGCCGGTGAAGCTGAAGACGTGTTTCAGGAAAAGAGCAACATCTTCATCCGTGAAGATTTCTGCCTTGTCGCCCAGGTGCATGGTCAGCTCGCCGCCTCGCTGATAGATGCTGTGGTTGCGGTCCTTCCGTGCCTGAGCTTTGATCTTCTGATCCAGATCTGCTTTTTGCGCCTCGATGCGCTGCATTGTAGCTTTCAGCTTGTCCAACTGTTTGCTCATCGGAGACCTCCTTCCTTGTTGATTCTTTTGCCGGCCAGCAAAGGAAAAGGCACCGGCTGTCTGATCAGTCGATGCCCTCTGCTTTGATGGCCCGTCATGCGTTGCCCTTGGTACCAAGCCCCGCGGCCTTCGCTTTTTCGCTGGCCACTCTCCGTTTTTCCTCGCTCATAGGCGGCAGGAGCCGGATGGACACACGGTCTTTCTTAATCTCGTACTCGGCGTAGTCAGGATACTTCTGCTTGTCAACGCGCCGGCACATTTCAGGATACCTGGCGGCAAATTCCCGCAGCCGTCTGCGCAGGCCGGGGTCATAGGTGCTGATGGTGATGGGGTCGTGACTCTGGTTGTAGAGCAAGACGGTTTCTTTTTCGTACTTGGTGAGAGTGTAGGACATGAGAGCCTCCTTTTTGTGATTTTGCTTACACTGATGAAGGGTGATAAGGTTATCGAGGTACTGAAAAAGACCGCCTATTTTTTTCTGTTCGGCTGTTGTCGGTATTTTGACCTCAGCATTTTTGATATTGTCTGAGTTAAGAGATTCAAATGTTGAGCCGCAGGAAAGTGTTTTCCAAAAACCGTCTGTATCCATTTTTACGAGCAGTTGATATATAAATTCATTTCCTTTAATTGCAGCAACACCACGCCCGATTACCGCATTATAAGCGGTTTTTCCCATTGCTCCAGCCGGAGCACGGACGCTCATTATTAAGTCACCTGCATCTGCTTTCTTGGTAATTTGCGTTGTCCAAATGCGAGGGCAAACCCAGCCGTTTTGCAAATCGGCATTGCCTTGGACAAGGATATAATCGCTTGGCTCATCCGAATAGGTACTACCATCCGGCGATTGCCCCATAGTTATTTGCACGACATCCCCCAACTTACGCTGTTCCCAAGCACATGTATTGTCGGTTGATTTTCTCAATATGATCTTGATAAATCAGCAATAGCATGATATGATATTCTTGTCGCTGTAACAGAACGTAAGCAGGAGGAGGATTCATGTCACGCTCATACAATAAGCTCTGGCATATTTTGATTGATAGAAACATGACGAAGACGCAGCTCAGAGAGGCTGCCAATATCACAACAAACGCCATGGCCAATATCGGCAAGAATGAATCAGTTCCAGTAGAGACGCTCGAAAAAATTTGTGTCGTTCTTGGCTGCAAGATAGATGACATCATGGACTTTGAACCGGACCCTGCTGCGTCCCTGCCCAGGTAGAATAAGCCTGGTACTAAACAAAGTCGTCTGAATAAATGAAGGAGAAGCTGAATCCATGAATAAGCAGCAACTGGCCTCTAAAATCTGGGAATCTGCGAACAAGATGCGCTCCAAGATTGAAGCGAACGAGTATAAGGACTACATCCTGGGCTTCATCTTTTACAAGTTCCTTTCTGACCGGGAAGTGAAATATCTGAAAAGCCAGGATTGGGACGATGACTACATGCGTATGCGTCTTCACGAGGAATACGATCCGGCGTGGGCAGCGGATGGCTATTCCGAGGCTGAGCACCGGACAACGGTAGAGGGGATCCAGAAGGCGATCGGCTATTTTATCGGCTATGAGAATCTGTTTGATACCTGGCTGAGCATGGGCTCTGACTTCAATGTCGATAACGTGATTGTGGCCCTTTCCGCGTTCAGCCGCTTGATCAACCCGTCCCATGAGAAGGTGTTCAAGAACATCTTCCAAACGCTGCAGACCGGGCTTTCCAAGCTGGGTGAAACCTCCAATGCTCGTACCAAGGCTATCAGTGATCTGCTGCACCTGATCAAAGATATCCCCATGGATGGCAGGCAGGACTATGATGTGCTCGGTTTCATCTATGAATATCTGATTTCCAACTTCGCGGCAAACGCCGGCAAGAAAGCCGGAGAGTTCTACACGCCGCATGAAGTCTCCTTGCTCATGTCCGAGATTGTTGCGCATCATCTGAAGGACAGGACAGAGATCAAGATTTACGACCCCACTTCCGGTTCTGGCTCCCTGTTGATTAACATCGGTCGTTCAGTTGCCCGCTACATGGGTGGCAGTGACCGGATCAAGTACTATGCCCAGGAATTGAAGGAGAACACCTATAACCTGACCCGAATGAACCTGGTCATGCGCGGCATCTTGCCGGACAATATCGTTACCAGAAACGGAGATACTTTGGAGGAGGACTGGCCTTTCTTTGAAGAAAGCGATCCTGTCGGAACCTATGATCCGCTCTTTGTGGATGCGGTTGTCTCCAATCCTCCATACAGTCAGGCATGGAATCCGACCGATAAAGAGGCTGATCCCCGTTATGCCCGCTTCGGGCTGGCACCTAAGGGCAAAGCGGATTACGCTTTCCTGCTCCATGATCTTTTCCACCTGAAGAGCGACGGCATTATGACGATTGTGCTGCCTCATGGCGTGCTCTTCCGCGGCGGTGAGGAAGGTGAAATCAGGAAAAATCTGATTGAGAACAACCACATCGATGCGATCATTGGCCTTCCGGCGAACATCTTCTTCGGCACAGGTATTCCAACCATCATCATGGTGCTGAGAAAAGCCAGGCCGGAGCGCACAGACGTGCTGATTGTGGACGCCTCGAAGGGCTTTGAGAAGGTCGGCAAGAACAACATGCTGCGTGCCTCCGATATCAAGCGGATTACGGACGCAGTGTCGGGGCGGCTGACAATCCCCAAGTTCTCCCGTGTGGTGACCCGTGAAGAGATTCGCCAGAATGATTACAACTTGAATATTCCCCGTTATGTGGATTCTTCCGAGCGCCCGGAAAGCTGGGATATCTATGCTTCCATGTTCGGTGGGATCCCTGTACGGGAGATCGAAGAGCTGGCTCCCTATTGGGATGCTTTTGCCGGTCTGCGGGGTACGCTTTTTGCAGCGAGGAACAGCGAATATGCCGATCTTGCGGTCTCTGACCTGAAAACCACGGTCAAAAATCATCCGGCGGTGCTGCGCTTTATCAGCCAGTACGGTGTCGCGTTTGATGGATTCCGTGAGTTCCTGTGTGCCCGGCTCCTGCAGGGCATGATGGGCATCAATATTTCCAAGGAAGAGTCCAGCCTCAGCGCTGAAATCTTCCGCAGGCTTACCGGGACACCCTTGGTGGATGCCTATGAAGCCTATCAGATTCTTGACAGCGATTGGGCCAGAATCTCCGTTGATCTGGAAATGATTCAGACAGAGGGCTTTGCCGCCACCAGGCAAGTCGATCCCAACATGGTCATCAAGAAAAAAGATGGCAAAGATCAGGAAGTGCAGGACGGCTGGGTTGGGCACGTGGTTCCTTTCGATCTTGTGCAGCAGACCATGCTGTCAGAGAGCGTAGCAGCGGTCAGAGCCATTGAAGACCGGCTCAGTGAGATTGCGTCTGGCTACGAGGAAGCGCTGGACGCGCTGCCTGAAGAAGAAAAAGACAAGGACTTTGTCAACGACGACAAAACAGCCTTCGTCTGGCCGGCAGTGAAGAAGGCCATCAAGGAAAGTTCAGTCGAACCGGCAGTTCTGGAAATCCTGAGGAAGGTCTCTGCCGACAATGAAGAGGAAAAGCGCCTAAAAAAGCAGCTGAAGGATCAGAGCGCTGCTCTCCACATGGAAACGAAGAAAACCATCGAAGGCTTGACGGACGAACAGGTCTACGCGCTGCTGGAAAAGAAATGGATTGCGCCGCTGGTCGATGGTCTCTTTGGCTTGCCAGAGCGCATCATCAGTGATTTTGTGACCAAGCTGGAGAAGCTGGCAACCAAGTATGAAACGACGTTCGAGGGCGTGGAAGCGCAGATCCATGATACCGAAGCGCAGCTTTCCGGCATGATTGAACAGCTGACGGGAAGCGAATATGACATGGAAGGCCTCGCAGAACTGAGAAAGATGCTGGGAGGGCTGGTATGATGGCGAAAAAAGAACAGGTTCCGGTCATCCGTTTCCAGGGATTCGCTGATCCTTGGGAACAGCGTAAGCTGGGTGAGTTAGGAACAATTACGACTGGCAACACCCCATCAACATCTATTCCTGACTACTATTCAGATGACGGAATCGTATGGGTTACTCCGACTGATATATGTGAGAACATCACATTTGAAAGTGCAAGGAAATTGAGCGACTTAGGTCAACAAGTCGGTCGTGTTGTTCCGAAAAACACTATACTCGTAACCTGCATTGCGAGTATCGGAAAGAACACAATGCTTGGAAATACGGGCAGTTTCAATCAGCAGATTAACGGATTAACCCCGAATGAAAACAAGTATGATCCTTATTTTCTTTTAACAGAAAGTGCATTGTGGTCTGCAAAAATGAAAGGCTCCGCAGCTGCCGGAACAATGCAAATTGTAAATCGAACAGAGTTTTCTGAATTGAAGACTTGGCTTCCAAGTCTGATTGAACAGCAAGCCATCGGTGCATTTTTCAAACAGCTCGACCACCTTATCACCCTTCATCAGCGTAAGTATGACAAGCTGGTGGCGATCAAAAGATCCATGCTGGAAAAAATGTTCCCTCGGGAGGGTAGCCGTTTTCCGGAGATTCGATTTGCCGGATTTACTGATCCTTGGGAACAGCGTAAGTTAGGAGAAGTATCGAAAAGAGTCATTGTCGGTCTAGCGACTTCGGTTACTCCATATTACCGAGAGAAAGGTGCTCCAATCCTTCGTAATCTGAATATTAAAGAAAACTATCTGGATGATACGGACATTTTGTTTCTTGATAGGACTTATGCTGAAAGCCAGATTTCAAAGCAGATTCATGCTGGGGATGTGCTGACAGTCCATACTGGCTATATCGGAACATCTTGTGTTGTACCAGAAAAGTACGATAAATGCTTGACTTTTACGACTTTGATCACTACGACTGACGAATCCGTTTTGAAAGGTGCTTTCCTATCACAGTATCTCAATTCTGAAATTGGAATGAGCGCGGTTCAAGCTGTTACTACGCAGGGCGGAAGACAGAACCTTAACACTAATGATTTTGTAAAAGTGGAAATCCGGTATCCGTCATTAGCAGAGCAGAACAAAATCTGCACCGTGCTAAGTAGTATTGATAACCTTATCACCCTTCATCAGCGTAAGTTGGAAAAGCTGCAGGCAATCAAGAGATCCATGTTGGAAAAGATGTTTGTATGAGCGAGGTGAAGCAAATGATTCTCTATCATGGCAGCAACGTGGTCGTTCGCGAACCGCATTTACTCAAAATACAGCGTGAACTGGACTTCGGCAAAGGATTCTATACAACCAGTGATCTTGAGCAGGCCAGTAAATGGGCTCGGAGGACAGCGCTTCGACTGAAACAGTCGCAGGCGTATGTCTCGGTATATGAAGTGGATGAGGAAAAGATGCTTTCCCTGCGCATTCTGCGTTTTGATAAGCCAGATCAGCAGTGGCTTCGCTTTGTGGTTGCCAATCGGAAAGGGGCTACGCCAACTGATGAATGGGACATCATCCATGGTCCGGTTGCAAATGACCAAACCATGCCGGTGATTGACCTCTTTCTGGATGGCATGTATGACGAAGATGAGACGATCAAGCGATTGCTGCCACAAAAGCTCAAGGATCAATACACCTTTAAGAGCGATTCCGCCATTGCGCTGCTCCGATTCAAAGAGGTGATAAGCGTATGAACAGAATACCCTCCTACTGCCTGGACTATTACAACAAAAGCATCGTTCAGATGATCATGGAAAAATACGGCATGGATCAAATGGAAGCCTCCCGTGCTTTCCTGACCTCTGAAACCCACGCGATGCTGGAAGATGCTGCACTGGCCATGACTGATTTTTCGGATCGTGCCGTTTTCGATATGTGGGAAGCGGAAAGGGTGACGGGCGATCCGCGAAATTCCACTTATCTGAGGAGTGAAATCTGATGTCGGATGAAATGCGATTCTTTTTGTTTCTCATTGAGCGTTATGCCGATTACAAAGGGCGCCCAACCGGCGATGTGCTGCGTGAATGGGATCAAAAGGGCGTGACTCAGGAAATCTTCGACGGTTATTTTCAGTATCACCAGGAGGCGATCCAGAATGCCTATCGGGATATTGACAGCCTTGTTGCCACAGGCGCTCATGCCTTCTGAGCAACTGCTAAGGTTGAAATCAAGTGACAAGGAGAACTGCAACAATGGCGTTTAGCAAGGAAGCGGACTTTGAGCAAGCGCTGATTGATCTGCTGAAAACCAAGGGCTGGGAAGACAGAGTTCTGAAAAACTATGGCGAAGCGGAGCTGATCCGCAACTGGGCTGATATTCTGTTTGAGAATAACCGCGGCATCGACCGTCTGAACGATTATCCGCTTACAGATGGAGAGATGCAGCAGATCATCGAGCAGATCACGACCCTCCGCACGCCGCTGCGCCTCAATGGCTTTATCAACGGCGGCAGTGTCTCCATCAAGCGGGACAACCCGGAGGATGTGGCACACTTCGGAAAGGAAGTCTCTCTCAAAATCTATGAGCGCAGAGAGATCGCTGCCGGCCAGAGCCGGTATCAGATCGTGCAACAGCCCAAGTTCCCCACAAGGTCAAAGCTGATGAATGACCGGCGAGGGGATCTGATGCTGCTGATCAACGGAATGCCCGTCATTCATATCGAGCTGAAGAAAAGCGGGGTCCCGGTAAGTCAGGCTGCCAATCAGATCGAGAAGTATTCTGGAGAGGGTATCTTTACCGGTCTGTTTTCGCTGATTCAGATTTTTGTCGCCATGAATCCGGATGAAACGCTGTATTTTGCCAATCCCGGCCCGGACGGCAAGTTCAATCCTGATTATTACTTCCATTGGGCTGATTTCAACAACGAGCCTATCAACGACTGGAAACGGATCGCCTCCACACTCCTGTCTATCCCGATGGCACATCAACTGATTGGCTTCTATACGGTGGCCGACGATTCGGATGGTGTGCTGAAAGTCATGCGCAGCTATCAGTATTACGCAGCCAACGCGATCTCCGACAAAGTGGGCCGTGCCCGCTGGGAAACCGGCGAGCAGCTGGGCGGCTATATCTGGCACACAACCGGCTCCGGAAAAACCATGACTTCCTTCAAGTCCGCTCAGTTGATTGCCACCTCCCGGGACGCGGACAAAGTCGTGTTTCTGATGGACAGGATAGAGCTCGGAACACAGTCGCTGAAGGAGTATCGCAACTTTGCCGGTGCCGGACTGACCGAACAGCAGAAAAGCAATACAGTTCAGGAGACCGAGGATACCCACGTGCTGATCGGCAAGCTTAAGAGCAGCGATCCGGCAGACACGCTGATTGTGACTTCGATCCAGAAGATGAGCAACATCAGCGAGGAAAGCGAAGGATTGAAGGCCGCTGATCTGGTGGTCATGAGTACCAAGCGTATCGTGTTCATTATTGATGAGTGTCATCGTTCTACTTTCGGAGAGATGCTGCTGACGATCAAGAAAACATTCCCGCGGGCAATGTTCTTCGGCTTTACCGGAACACCGATCCAGGATGAAAACCAGAAAAAAATGAGCACCACATCCACGGTCTTCGGCAACGAGCTGCACCGCTACAGCATTGCCGACGGGATCCGTGACCAAAATGTGCTCGGTTTTGATCCCTATAAGGTGCTGACCTTCAAGGACAAGGATGTCCGCACTGTAGTTGCTTTGGAAAAGGCAAAAGCAGATACAGTAGAAGAAGCAATGGCTGATCCCGCCAAGAAAAAGGTGTTCCTGGAATACATGACTTCCGTGCCAATGGCTGGTTACTATCAGGCGGATGGTACTTACGTTAAGGGCATTGAGGACTTCCTGCCCAACAGCCAGTATCGGACGGATGAGCATCAGTCCATGGTGGTGAAGGACATTCTGGAAAACTGGGTTGTACTCAGTCAGGGCGGAAAGTTCCATGCCATCTTTGCTACCAGCAGCATCCCGGAAGCGCTGGAATACTATCGTAGATTCAAAGCTGCTGCTCCTAACCAGAGAGTAACCGCACTTTTCGATCCGAGCATTGACAACGACGGCGGTGCGAGAGTGAAGGAAGATGGCCTGCTGGAGTTGATCGCTGATTACAACGCACGATATGGGCAGGATTTCACGGCGGCATCCTTTGCCAAGATGAAGAAGGATATTGCTGCCCGATTGGCGCATAAAAAGCCCTATGAGCGGATTGACCGTGAGCCCGATAAGCAGATTGAGCTGCTGATTGTTGTGGATCAGATGCTGACAGGCTTTGACTCCAAATGGATCAACACGCTCTACCTGGATAAAATGCTCCGCTACGAGAATATCATCCAGGCGTTCTCCCGAACGAACCGCCTTTTCGGGCCCGACAAGCCGTTCGGTACCATCAAGTACTATCGCCGTCCGCATACAATGGAGCGGTACATTGAGGCCGCAGTCAAGCTGTACTCCGGTGATAAGCCGCTTGGGCTGTTCGCACAGCGTCTGCCCAAAAACCTGACAGCGATGAACTTCATCTTCACGCAGATTAAGGATGTGTTCGAGCAGGCCGGCGTGCAAAACTTTGAAAGGTTGCCCGCCGAGCTGCCGGAAAGAAAGAAGTTCGCAGAGCTGTTCCGTCAGTTCAATGAGTACTTGGAAGCGGCAAAAGTACAGGGCTTTGTCTGGAATAAGCTTCAATATGATTTCACTGATGAAGAAACCGGCGAACAGCAGTCGATTGTCATGGAGCTGGACGAAACTACATATCTGGTTCTTGTGAAGCGCTACAAGGAGCTTTTCATCCGAGTGCCTGGAGGTGAAACAGAGGACACTCCGTATGATATCGAAGGTTATCTGACCACCATCGATACGGACAAGATCGACACGGACTATATGAATTCCAGGTTTGTGAAGTTCCTCAAGCTACTGCACCAGGATGGAGCGCCCCAAGAGGAGCTGCGAAAGGCAGAAGATGAGCTTCATAAGACTTTCGCTACGCTGTCCCAGGAAGAGCAGAAATACGCGAACATTTTCCTGCACGACATTCAGAGCGGCGATGTACAGCCAGAAGAAGGTATGACTTTCCGTGATTACATTACGCTCTATGTCACTCGGGCAAAGGAAGATCAGATTCATCGGCTCGCTATACATGCGCTCGGGCTTGATGAAGCCATGCTCCGGAAGATGATGGCGCTTCATGTAACAGAAGACAACATCAATGAATTTGGGCGCTTTGATGCCCTGAAAGCCACAATCGACAAAGCGAAGGCTAAAGCATACTTTGAAGCCGTTACCGGCAAGAAGATGCCGCTTCCCGTAGTCAACACACGTGCCGACAAGCTGCTGCGGGACTTCATCATCAAGGGCGGATTTGACATTGAACTGCCGCAGTAATTGCATACTCATACATGCCTCTGAGAGCCAGGGATTTCCGTGGCTCTTTCCATGTTTGGGAACAGCGTAAGCTCGGTGACTTCACAGGAAAGGTGACTGAAAAGAACACTGGCATGAGCGTAACGGAGACATTTACAAACTCCGCTGAGTTTGGTGTTATCAGTCAACTTAACTTCTTTGATCATGCTGTTTCAAAGGATGAAAGCATCTCCGGATATACAATTGTTTGCCCTGAAGATTTCGTGTACAATCCAAGGATTTCTGTTACAGCTCCAGTAGGCCCAATCAACCGAAATCGCTTAAATAGAGCGGGTGTTATGTCTCCGCTTTATACTGTTTTCAGAACAGACGGAAGCATTGACAGGGTGTATTTGGAACACTTTTTCAAAACTTCAGGCTGGCACTCCTACATGCAGCTTAACGGCAATTCTGGTGCTCGCTCTGATAGGTTTTCTATTGACGATGATACCTTCTTTGCTATGCCAATTCCTGCACCGAGCCTTGAAGAGCAAAGACAGTTGGCGGGCTTCCTGGAAAGCCTCGACACCCTTATCACCCTTCATCAGCGTGAGCGTGAGAATACAGACTTTGGGAGGAAAGAATCTTGAATCAATTTGCACGAACGGATTTGTTCTGTGACTACTACGCTCAATGGGTAAGCGTCTACAAAGAAGGCGCGATCCGGAAAGTCACCCTTGACAAATACCTGATGACACAGGAGTGGCTTAAGAAGCTGATTCCGGAGGTAAGGCTGTGTGACATGACTCGGATCGTTTACCAGCAGCTGCTGAATGACTACGCAAGGACCCATGAGCGGCAAACAACCATGGACTTTCACCATCAGCTGAAGGGAGCTGTCCTTGACGCCGTGGATGAGGGGCTGATTGACCACGATCCCACCCGGAAAGTCATCATCAAAGGAAAGCAGCCTACGGAGAAGAAAATCAAGTACCTGAATCAGTATGAACTGCACACCTTACTCAAGGGCCTGAATCTGGGTAAAGAAATCAGCTGGGACTGGTTTATTCTCCTCGTAGCCAAAACGGGAATGCGCTTTTCTGAAGCCCTGGCTCTTACACCGAAGGATTTTGATCTTTCACACCAGATGCTTTCAGTGTCAAAGACCTGGGATTATAAGGGCAAGGGTGGATTCCTACCGACGAAGAACAAGTCGTCGGTAAGAAAGATTCAGATTGACTGGCAAATCGTAGTTCAGTTTTCTGAGCTTCTGAAAGGGCTTCCGGAAGACAAACCTATCTTCGTGACAAAGGAGCGTGTTTATAACTCAACCGTGAATGATATACTGGCACGTCACTGTCGAGTACTGGAGATCCCTGTAATCTCCGTACATGGGCTGCGTCATACCCATGCTTCAGTTTTGTTGTTTGCTGGGGTTTCGATTGGAAGCGTAGCCCGGAGACTTGGCCATGCCAGTATGACGACCACACAGAAAACGTATCTTCACATTATTCATGAACTGGAAAATCAAGATGTTGATCTGGTTATGAGGTCCCTGTCGTCGCTATGCTGACCTGACATTATCACCCGTAGCATGCTCACGCTGATGAAGGGTGATAAGGTAGTCAAGCTGCTCGAAATATGTTCCTATGGCGGATTGCTCATCAATTGTACTTGGTATAAAAAACTCTGTTTTGGAGACGAGTTTCCAATCCGCCCTCGGCATTTTTGTCCCCGTTGATTGATTGGCAACCTCGTCGAATTGACGGCTTTGAACTAACCTATACAGGAAACTACTATCAGCATTTTGTGGCTGTAAAACCCAAAAATCGCCTACTGCAAGCCCATTAAATGTAGGCAAAAGCCAATTTTGCAGATAGGGACGGAGTTTTCCATAAAGCACATCACCCTTATGAAAAACCATTCCGGACTTATCACTTTCTTTAGCAAATATATCTTTGTTAAGACGCCCTATTCCAGAAATAATATCTTCATATTCAACTCTCGGTAAACCGCTCTCGGAGCTTATCGCAGAAGAACGAACAGCAATATCTTCAAACTTACGCTGTTCCCAAGAATAAGCGAATCTCATAATAAGACCCTTAGTCCAGCGCCCACTCCACGTCTTCCTCGTCATCCATCCATTCTTGCGAATCATACAACTGCTCGATCCTCGTGGTGAGCGGATCATATGCCGGCTCCACACAGACAACCTGTGTGGGGCCGTTTCTGCGCCAGTTCAGATCATCATAGCCGTTGCGCTCCATGGCAATCTCCACGGCTTCCTCTTCGCTCTCTGCTTCGATGGCGTCCTCAAAGATCAGTTGCCGGCACAAAGTCACGTTCCACATCATGATTCTTTGCCTCCTTCCTGCCAGTGGGAGTGGCGTTTCGATTGAGCAGCTTCAGAAAATATCCTGATGTACGCCTTGCAAAATGAACTTGGAAATCAGATTGCTGTCGGTGTTACGGGCAACAAGTACGTGCTTCCGATATTCGTCCTCAAAGTTGGGATCATCGAGTGAGGGCATAGCAACGACGCCACGGCGATTCCGCATATACCTCTTGGCCTTCCGGTCAAAACATCTCAGATACTGCATGAGCATCCCGGACTTTTCCAGGCATTTCAGCTGGTCGGGATGGGCCATACGAAGGTACAGGTAGTGCAAGGTGCCGTATTCGCTGATACCCTTCAGCTCGGGCAGTTCAGGGCTGTAGGGAATGTAGATGTTTCCGCAGAGGCGGTAGTTGATGCCGTTGATGGTGACGTTCTTCTTCATATTCGTCATGTTGATCTCTCCTTGTGTTTATGGGAATGGAAAAGCCGCCTCCGAAGAAGCGGCTGGGTGACAAAGTGGGTGATAAAACTGGGCGATAAATCAGGCGGTGATGAAGCCCAGCACCCTGTACAGCAGATCTGCGGCCTTGCCGATGATCCAGCTGGCAAGATGCGGTGCGGCCAAAAGGAACAGGCCCAAGCCCAGGCATTGATACGCCATGGACGATGGAGCGTCTGCAATCCACTCGATGGCGGCGCCGAAAATGAACAGCCCTGAGACCAGGTTTGTGACCAGAGAACCAATCCCGATCAGGATGGCGCAGGCCGCATGACACAGGAACAGCACCAGGGCTGCTGGCATGGCAATCAGCTTCAGCGGCAGTCTGATAATGCGTCTGATCATGGCGGGCACCTCCTGCATCAATTCCTTGTGCAAAATCCAAGGTCTGAGTCTGTCTGTTTATTGTCCCGGGTGGGCAGCGGTGTTCTTGCCCACCCGGAGCGTATCTGTCAAAAGGTTTGGTCTGGGTCTTGTCTTTTCCGCTCAGATGAAGATTAGCTCAGCCAGGATGATTTCTTCCGCTCTCTCCCTGATGCTGTTCATCCTCCCGATCCACAGCATCTGATCCTGTGCCTTCATCTTCTCATCCACGCCCTCGCTGCGCTGCATCTGCCGGACGATGACTTCCAGCCGTGCCTGAGCCTGATCGTTCAGCTCGGCCAGTTGGCGATACAGCCTGCCGGACAAGATCAGGTGGCTGTACAGCCCCGGTTTGTGTTCCTTCAGGTAGGCCAGGTGCATCCGGCCCCATTTCCCGATGGGCCGGGAATCCGTTTCCGGGGCAGCGAGATCCGGGAAGTAGTAGTCACCGTGCAGGGTGTAGTGGATGCCGTTTTCAGTGATTTCTTCAGGCAGGGTGTTCTTGTTTGTCATACTGATGCAGCTCCTCTCTGTTCCTGCCGCCGAATGCGGCGGTATTCGTTGTTCTGATCGCGCAGATGCCGGAGTCTGGCTGCTGCGGACGGATCAACTGATGCCTGATCAACAAGATCGTGGTATCGTCTGATGTTTGCTTCTTCGCTGCGCATCACCCGCTCATGAAACTTTTGCGCAGCGATGGGATCGCTCTGTGCCTGTTCCCTTAGCCGGTAATAAGCATCCATATTCCGCTTGTTCTTCTTGATCCGTTCTTCTTCAAGCCGTGCCGCCATCTCCGGGTCTGACTGTGCCTGTTCCCGTCTTCGGGCGTTGTACTCTCTTTGCCGTTCGGCGTTCCGGGCGCGGATCTCGGCTACCTGGGCTGCGGCTTCCTCATCACCGGCTTCGGCTTTCCTTTTCAGCTCGTCATACGCCTCTTTCCGCAGCTGGGCATGATGCCGGTTAGCTTCCTTCTGTCTGGCTTTCTGCTGCTGTGCATATTCGGGATCTTCTGCTGCTCTGCGCCTGGCTGAGGCAGCCTTTCTGGCAGTTTCCTCGGCTCTGATGGCTTTGGCCTGTTCTATGGCTTCTGGATCGCCGGCTTCGGCTTTCCGCAGAATATCGACCTTGAATTGACCGCCGTTCTTGGCTCTCTTGGTTGCAAGCGCCTTCTCAGTCGCTGCTTTCTTCCGTTCCTGAGCGTGGAGCTCATAATCGGGATCAGCCTCCCGCTTCTCCTGCCGTTTGCGGCGCTTTTTTTCGTTAGCCCTGGCATTAAGCTCCTTTACGGCTTCAATCGCTTCCGGATCGCCAGCCTTGGCCGCTTCCCGCAGTTTTCTCTCCTTGGCGGTTTTAGTCTCGTTCTTCCGCCTCTGCCGCTTCTGACGATCTGCTTCCTGCAAAGCAGTCACATGCGCAAGGTATTCTTCATCAGGAATCCATTGCTCGACGTCAGGGGCTGGAAGCGCTTCGCCAAGGAAGGTGAAGAAGACACACACCTGCTGCCGTTTGTATTTTGTTCTGGCGGCCAGCGGGGCATGGATCTCGATATGATCAATCAGATCGAAGATCATCTGGTCTGTCAGCTCGTCAAAGTCGGAATACTTGCTGATCAGGGCAGCAAACTTCCGGACATCCCGTTTCTGAACGGTTGATTCTTGCTGCTTCTGTTCAAGCTGCTTCTTTCGTTCTTCACAGGTCAGTTGCTCCTCGTTGTAATCCTTGAGCATCCTTTCCATCTGCCTGTCTGGGATCAGCCCTTGCAGGTTCTTTTCATAAAGGGCCTTGATGCTGACATCAATCTCCGCGATTCTCGCATCCAGCTTGCGGATCTCCTCCTGCTCTTCCTCGCTGAGCCGAATTTGTTGAGCAGCCTGCTGTTCCTGAAGCTCCTGAAGGAATGTGCCGATGTCTTCCAATGCTCTTCCGGCAACCGACTTGAGGGCGGCCTTGATGATCTCCTCGAGTACTTCCGTCTGAATGTAGTGGGAGCAGCATTCGCTGCTTTCCCGCAGGTGCAGGCCGCACTGCCAACTGGACACTTCCTTGCCGCGCCTGATTGAGTGGTGATGGTACATCAGGCTTCCACAGTCCGCGCAGTAGACCAGGCCGCTCAACCTGTTGGCATAGGTGCCTGCGGGCGTGTAGTTGACGGTATGCCTCCGCACACGGTTGGCTTTTTCCCACAGCTCAGGGGAAACAATGGCGGCGTGGGCTTCAGGGAAGACCATCCACTGGCTTTTGTCCGTGGCAACTCTCTTCTTGCTTCTGAAGCTGGGCCGGACAGATTTGCCCAGGACAAGCGTTCCCATGTATTCCGGCCGGTTCAGGATCGTCAGGACGTTTGAGGTCTTCCAGTGAAAAGGTTCTTTCACTGCACCTCTGTAGTTCGGTCTGCCTTCCGTCTGTTGGTCATAAGCGGACGGAACGAGCACCTGGTCTGCCGTCAGAGCGTCCGCAATCTCCCGGGTGCTCTTTCCCTCTGCCGCCATGGAGAAGATCCTGCGGATGACTTTGGCAGCTTCTTCGTCGATAACGAGCTGGTAAACGCCATCGACCTTGGCAGCCATGAAACCATATGGCGCGTAGCCTGTGCAGCGCTCGCCCTTCTCCATCCGGCTGTGAAAGATTGCCTTGATCTTCCGACTGGTATCCTTTGCATACCACTCGTTCATCACGTTCAGGAACGGAAGGAACTCGTTGCTGGAGCTCGGTTTCTGGCTGTCCACATCGTTCACAACGGCAATGAAGCGGATTCCATGCTCCGGGAAGAACATTTCCGTGTAGTAGCCGACCTGCAAATAGTCACGGCCAAACCGGCTCATGTCCTTGACGATTACGACACCGACATGCCCGGCCTCTATCTCTGCCATCATGGCCCGGAAGCCTGGCCGGTTGAAGTTGGTGCCAGTATAGCCGTCATCGGTGAAGTGACGGATGTTGGGGAAGCCCCGCTGGGCGGCGTAGTCTTCCAGGAATTTCTTCTGGTTCGTGATGCTGTTGCTCTCGCCAGCCAGCTCGTCATCCCGTGAAAGTCGCTCGTAGAGGGCCGTGATCAGGTTCGGGTTCTGCTTAGCCTTCATGTGTCTGACACCTCCTTTCCCGGTCAGATTTCCCTGAACCGTTTACAGTATAAAAAAAACGCCATTGTTCCGCGCGTTTTTGGGATTCGCCGGGCGGCTGCTCATGGTCAGGCGCTCCGTCTGGGTCAGGATGATGTTGTTCCACGGGTCAGGGTCAACGAACGGCGCAATGTCGCTTGGCTTTCCCCAGCGGGCAGCGCCGTATTCTTCGCCGTGCCGATACTTCTTGGCATTCCTGCGTTTTGCATATACCAGCAGGCACAGTGCGCATCCGCACAGAAACCCAATCAGCAGGTCAAGGGGCACAAAGCCGGACATTCCGTTTCGGAACGCCATTGCCGCGCCATCCCGCAGGTGCAGGAATTTCGCGGAAAAATCCGTCCCGGCTGACAGCCGCCATGCTTCACTCAGCTTCGCCGCGGCAAGTCCAATAACCCCGTAGGGCAGATGCAGCAGCAGACGTTTTTCCCATGCGGCAGTGTTCATCTTTCCCGCCCTTTCTGCCTGCTGCGCTCCTTCTGTTTGCTGGGGGATGCCGTATCCAGCTGAGGCTGAACATTCCGCTGCGCCTTCCGCTTCGCCAGAAAATCCATTGCATACGCGCGCATTGCCTGATCAATGACTGCACGGTCGCGAGCTTTGAAGAACACCAGATAGCGCGTTTTTCCGCTGTCGGAAGTACCCTTATGGATGGCATAATCCACCCCATATTGGCGGGCGTATCGTTCAAACGCCTTCACCTCCTGCCGGTCAGCCAGTGCAGTCTGCTCAACGCCCTGATTCTGCCCGATGAGCTGCTTCACGCTCTGCCTGCCCTGCGGTTTCGCCTGATGATGCTCCTTGGCTTTGTTCCATCCGAGTTTCAGCGCTTTCGCGAACGCCGTCGCCAATGTTCTTTCAGTGAATTTGCTGGTATTGATGATGAGGGAGAGCGTTTTGTTTTCGATTTCTTCCTGCATGGGAAGCCTCCGTCATGAAAAAGTGCAGCGCGCCGCCCAAGGCGGGACTTCCAAGCGGCGCAGGAACAGCTTTTGATGATACACCATTCGCTTACGCCTTTCGCCGTCTGCGCATCAGCAGCACGGTGCCGCTTGCCAGCATCAGGGCAATGCCGGTGAGCATCACCCCCGATGCCGCCAGCTGCACGCCGGTCTGAATCGTCGTGTAGTTGACCCACTGCGGCATTTCTTCGGGAATCTTGTAGTGCTCGTCAATGACCAGCTTCCGAACGTCACCGCTCAAGGTGTAGCCTTTCAGCGTTTCGGTTTCCTGCAAATAATAAGTGCCGGGCTGCAAGTGTTCGGCGCGGACAATGCCGTTCTCATCGGATTCCAGCGTTTGCAGGAGATTGCCGTCCGCATCCCGCAGGGCAAATTTCACGCCTTGCAGCGGTTTGCCATCGGCATCCACTTTCATGAACGCATAAGAATCAGGAATGTTTACCAGCAGCACCGGCGCTGTTCCCGACCAGCTGTCATCCACTTGGAAGCGATAGTCCTCCATGCGGCTGTAACCGCTGGGGGCAGCCGCTTCATGTACAGTCCACACACCATAGTCAAATGCGGTAAAGGCAAACGCACCGTTTTCGTCGCTGACAGCCGTTTCTGCCACAGCGCCCGTTTCCGCGTTGATGAGCTTGAAGAGAATGCCTGCCATCGGCGTTCCGGCTGTATCCACCTTGATAAACAGGATTTTCTTCTGCTGATTCACCACCGTCGCTATCGGTTCTTCCGCATTCGTCCAGTTCGGCGTTACCGTCACCGAAATTGCGCTGCGGTTCAGCAGATACCCATCCGGCGCGGACGTTTCACAAATGGTGTACTGCCCCTGCGGAACGAAGCGGAAGCGCACCAGCCCGTCTGCATCCGAAACAGCCGATGCCGTTTCGCATCCATCCGCATCCAGCAGCACGAACTGCGCCCCTGACAGTGCCTTTCCATCCGCATCGGTCTTTTGAAGCAGAATCTCGGCGGGATAATTGATTGAAGAAACTTTGGCGGAAACAATCGGTGTTTCCTGATCCGACGCCTGAATTTCTACGGTGTACGTCGTCAAATCCAGCACATACCCGGACGGAGCGCTGATTTCCTTGACCGTGTATTTGCCCAGCGGCAGCAGCGGACTTTTCTCCACGCCTTCGCCGCTGGTGGTCATCGTGGCGACCAGCTCGCCGCATGAATACCACTGTGTGCCGTCTTGCCCGATAATGTCCTCCGCCGCCCGAATTTCAAATACCGCGCCTTTCAAATACCCCTGTTCACCCGTCGTCTGCATCTGCCCGGTCTTTTCCAGCAGAATCTGCCCCTTGATAGGCGTATTGCGGATGCTGACGTTCTGAATGGGTACGTCCTCCGCCAGCGATGCCATCGGCAGACAGAAGAGCAGCAATGCCGCCAGCAGCATGGGCAGGATGTTTCGTTTTGTGTTCATGGATGCCTCCCGTTTTTCTTGTCAGTCAGCATTGCCGGGAATCGAAACGGTAACGACACAGCCGCTGTCCAGATACCCGTCCGGCACGGTGGTTTCGCGGATTTCGTAGATGCCCCACGTCAGCACAGGCGTGACTGCCACCCCTTCCGCATCCGTGGCGATGACCGCTACAACCTCGCCGCACCCTTCCTTGCCATGCGAAGGCAAGCCGCTCACGCGGATGACCGTAAAGACTGCGCCAGCCAGACTTCCGCCCGTTTCCGCGTCCGTCTTAACAATGCGAACCTGCCCCTGCATGGGGATATTCGTCACGCTGTGCTCCACGGTTTCGTCCATGACGACGGTCACTTTTTCGCTCCACAGGCTGTTCACATAGCCGACGGGCGCTTCATGCTCCTTGACCATGTAGTCGCCGACCAGCAGACTTTCGGACATTGCCACGCCGTCATCGTTCGTCAGCATGGTGGACACCAAGTCGCCCGTGCTGCCGTCCTCATTCAAGGCGTAGATGTCGAAGCGCACGCCCGCAATGGGATGACCGTCCAGCGCATCCGTTTTGACAATCCGAATCCAGCCGGGCGCATCCTCATCGATCACCGTCGTCAGAATCTGAACGGGGTTCTGGTAAGTGCCGTCAATCGTCACCTGCCATTCGCCGGTGGACGGATGATAGCCGTAAGGCGCTTGAATTTCCCGGATGGTATAAGTGCCATACCCCAGTTTCGAGAAGGTCAGATGACCATTGGCATCGGAAGTCTGCTGCTGCACGAGCGTGTTGTTGGCATCGTAAATGCCGAACACAGCGCCGGGCAGCGGCTCGCCGTTCTCCTTGACCTTTTTCAGCTGAATCTTGTTGATTTCATCCCGGATTTCGGTTTCCCCGATGATTTTTCCTTCGCTTGTTACCGTGAAGGTTTTTACCGCCACATTCAGCGCATAGCCCTCCGGCGCACAGGTTTCCTTGAACGTATACGCTCCGGGAACAAGCGGAATGTCCGGCAGCTGACCATTTTCATCCGTATACGCGCGGTAAATGGTGCTGCCCTGCGCATCGTACACTTCAATCAGCGCACCGGGCAGCGTTTCCTTGCCGGTAATGTCCCGCTTGGTAATCGTCACCGGCGTGTAAATCAGGCGGTTCAAGATAGGTGCATCCAGCGTGATTGCGATTGCTTCTTCCGCTGCATCCATGTTTTCGGGTGTCAGCAGCACCGGGTACTGCTCGGTATTCAGCAGCCAGCCATCCGGCGCGGACAGTTCCTTGATATAATACGCACCATGCGGATACATGCCGGAGAAGGTCAACTTGCCCTTGGCATCCGTGATTCCAGTCGCCATCAGCGTATGGGCAGGCAGCTTCTGGCTGTCGCCGTAAGAAATCACCCCTGCATTGAACAAGCCGAACACACAGCCCTCGCCGGGAACTGTCTCGATGGACGAGCGAATCATGCCGCCTGCCGTTTCATCCACCCGAATCGCTTCCTGCTGTTTGTGCAGCGTCACCCGAATCGGCAGATAGGTGTTGACCGCGGACACTTTCACTTCCACGACAGGCGTCTGCCTGCCTGCCGCCGTCAGCGTGAAGGGATACGGGGTATCATCCAGCAAATAGCCGTCCGGAGCGGAAACTTCCTGCAAGCAGTAGCTGCCCAGCGGCAGCGGCTTCGAGTTCACTGCGCCGTCTGCACTGGTGGTCAGTGTTTGCACCAGTTCCCCCTGCTTGTAGAAAACCGTTCCTTCCTTGCCGACAACATCCGCTGCGGCGCGGAGTTCAAACACAGCGCCCTTCAAATACCCCTGCTGATAAACAGGCTTCATGACGGTATTGCCCCATTCATCCTGCTCGTCCGTAAAGCGCACCAGCTGCAAGCCGGTCTTTTCCAGCGCCACGCTGCCGCGCACGGGCGTGTTGGTCACATTCACCGTGATGGTTTCTGCCGCTGCTGCCGGAACAGACAGGCTCATCACCAGCAGCACCAGCGCAAGCACCCAGTGCATCCATTGCTTCATCTGCTTCATTTTTCTTCCTCCTGTTATTTGATTTGAACGATGGTCACAAAGTCCGTATCCACATAGCCGTCCAGCGCCTCGGCTTCCTCAATCCGATATTCTCCCCACGGAAGCGCTTCGGTCTGTGCGATGCCATCCGCATTCGTCGTAATCGTTGCAACGACTTTGCCAATGTCGGAAGCATCGTCCGATGCGGGCGCGGTCAATCTCGTCACCGTGAACGTGACACCGGGCAGCGGTTTTCCCGTCATGCTGTCCGTCTTGATGACCCAGATGATACCCATCATGCGCTCGTTGATGAACATGCACGCCGTGTCTGCCCCCGCCGTCACCATGATTTCCTGCGCCGAGGCAACCGACAGCCGATACCCCTGCGGTGCGGTTTTCTCGCGAACCTGATAGCGTCCCGGTGCAATCCCGGAAAAAACGGCACGTCCCTGCGCATCCGTCACTGCTTCTGCCAGCACCGCGCCGGATTCATCCAGCAGCTCAAACACTGCACCTTGCAGCAAAATGCCGTCCATGGACTGCTTGGTCACAAACACCGTGCCATACAGCAGTTCAAACGTGACAACAGCGGATTGCAGCGGGTATGGCGTTCCCTCTATCGGGACAAGCACTTTCTGGATGGAGGCGCTGGGGATTCCGACCAGAAAGCCTGCTTCTTCCGCGCTGGACGCGATTGATTCCATGTAAACGGAGAAGCTGCTTTTGTCCGACAAAATCCGGATGGTATCGCCGCTCTTGACATAGTAGTACGCTTCATCCGAACCGCCGCTGTTCCCCGTGATGCTGCCCGCTGCCTTGGAAATCCGAATCAAATCCGCATCCGTCGTCAGCGTAACCGTACCGATATAGCCGCCGTCTGACGTTTGGATGCGCTGACCACTGACCGTGATTTTCCCGGTGATTTTTGCGTATGCAATCGCATTTTTCGCCAGCCAGCGGGCATAGGTCAAGTACACTTCCGGTGCGCCGCCGGAGAAGGCGTAGAAATTATCCATGTCCCAATAACTGCGGACGTACTGCGCGCCTTCCAGCTGCTTAATCACCTCGCGGATAGCAAACTGACCCGCGACACGGCTCCACACTTCGTTGTTTGCATCGCTGCGATCCAGCACCATAAACGGGTAGGTGTGCCGAAGCACCCAGCCGATGGCGTGCATGGTCTGCGCCTTGAAGCGCACCCCGTTCACGCCGCCGCCTTCTGCGGTGTTCACGAACGTCTCCATATCCAGCAGCGCATACGGGCCGGTTTCTGTTTTGTTCGCGCACGACCCTTCGCCGGGGCCGGAAAGCGTATGTTCAAGGCAGTAGACGGGGAAGTTTTCCAGATAGTGCGGTGTCGCATAAATCGTGCCGTGCGATGCTGATTTCGCCAGCTGGGGATACGCCGCGTCCCTGCCGGAACTTCCTTGCAGCCCCGACTGTCCCGCCTGAAAGCTGCCGATTTTGCCATGAATATTCTTCAGGCTGAATCCATCCGTTTCTGCGGTATACGTTTGCATTTCCCGGAGCAGGCGCAGCATTTCTTTGGGATACGCGAAATCCGTCACCGTGCAGGCATCCGCATCCGTTTCGCCGGTTTCCGCTGCCATTACCCACACTGTTTCGTCAGCCGTCCACTTCATCTTGCCGCTGGGGAAAGAATCGCCGTACAGGAAGCGCACCTGATACCACACTGCGCCCGAAGCATCTTCCGCAATGGACACCACCTGCACCGCTGCTGCTTTGACGAAATTGCCCTGATACTCGCTGGAAAAATACGCTTCGGACGCATCATCATCCACCGCAGAAAAGACGCGCGTGTCCGTACTGACGCGGACAAAATCGCCGGGATTTACAGGCGGCACCGTTTCGTCGATTTCTTCCGCGCTGCTGATTTCTGGATGTACCGAAGCATCCGGCGATTCTGCGGCATCCGCCTGCTCCGAAGCGCCGCTTTCATCCGCTTCGGGCAGATTCGATTCTTGGTGCGGCGCGTCCTGCGAAGGTGCATCCGCGGGCGTTTCTTCTTCATCGGATGCTTCTTCCGGGCGGCTGCCATTGACCACGAACAATCGCTTTTGACCGACGGCAGTCATTCCGTCGCAGGATGGCACGTCGGCGATGCCCGACACATCCGTCAAATAGCGGGTATCCAGCGACGCTGCCGGTACAAAGCCGCAGATGGTCTGCTGCTCCGCATCCAGAAACCAGACCTGCACGGCTTGATGACCGCTGAAAAACGCCGTCGCCAGCAGAATGGACGCATCATCAGCCGCGGCATAAACAATGCGCTCCTGCGATTCTGCGCTGGCGTACACGCTGACTGCCCGCACCGTCCGGACGTAGACATACCCATGTTCTTCAATCGCCGCCTGCAAAGGATGACGGTCGTCCGACGAACTTTCCTCCTCCGAATTGGGGAGCATTTCGTCATGGGACGGCTCATCCGGCGCATCGGATGCGGATTCATCAGGCGCTTCCTCCACGGGCGGGAGCGTCGGTTCTTCTGCCGGAAGCATGATGACTTCCGTTCCCGTGATGTCCGAGGGCGTAGCTGCTTCTTCTGCTGCCGCACAGAGCGGAATGCAGGTCAGCGCCAGCGCCGCAGACAGCACCAATGATGCAAATCGTTTCAATTTGGATTTCAATTTCATTTGCTCCTCCTATTCCTGAACTGCCAGCACAATCAGACGGCCGCTTGCACCGCCCGCACTGCGGTCGCAGGTAATCAGGGTCAGAATGTGGTCATCCGCACCGACTGCCGCGCCTGAATCGTACAGTGCCTTGGCTCGTGCGCGGTCTACATACGCTTGAAACGCCTGTCCGCTGGCAAAATCGGCCGCCGCTGCATCCCAGTCACCAACCTGCATGTTGACGACGGCGAAAATCCGATAGGTGCGTTCGCCGTAAATCGTGTCCAGCTGAATGATGCTGTGCGCGGCGCAGTAGCCCGAATCCTTGTATTGCACAAGGCTGCTGAACATCGCGTCGCTATGGCTCAGGTGATGCCCGTAGATGGCAATGTTCCTGCTCGGTGTCTGATAATCCGCCGACGGCAGCGAGAACAGGCATCCCAGCTTGCTGTTTTCGCCGCTGAACAGGTGCGTCAGGTAGTAGTCTGTCCTGTTCGACCGCACAACCGGATAATCCACCGGCGTACCCGAAATGGTGAGCCATGCGGCAAAATCCGGATTCTGCGCAATGCATGCTTCTACATCGACACTGCGGGGATTTGCTGTCCGCTCTGCCTGTGCTGGCGCGGCAGTGTCGGAAGCAGCCGGGCGTACGGAGGGCGGCGCGGCAGCGGGCACAGCGGTTTTCTCTGCCTGCGGCACTTCCAGCAGCAGGGGCAGCACAGTCTGCGCGGCGGCTGCCGCGGGGGATGGCGCATCCTCCACCAGTCCCGAAGCCTGTTGAGGGGGCTTAACCTCTGCGGACATGCGCGTGTATACACGGTCATCTTCTTCGACCTCCTTTATCTGCCCGAAAATTGGGCAAAGAAAAATCATGCTTCCGAACAGAAACATGACCATCAGCAGAATATCCACTTTTCGTTTCATGCGTCTTTATCGCTCCTGCGACATTTGCCGCTTCCGCATCCAGTAATCCAGCAGCTTGAAAATTACCTTTTCCATCTGCTCCGTTGTGTAGGAACGTGGAAAATACTTGGTCAACTTTTCCTGCGGCAGCACGACAGACCCCTTGGCAGGAATCGTCTGCTTGTTCTCCGTCATGATTTCCATGATGCCCTGTTCCGACAGCGTGCCCTGTTTGCTTTCGCGCTTCATGCGCTGGGCTTGCGAAAGGGACGGTGTCTGCTGCGTGTTTTCCAAGGTGGTATCCAGCCACTGCTGTTCTTCCGGCTTCAAGTACGAAAGTTCCACGGCGGGGGTAAAGGCGAGTTTGCCAGCATCCACCTTATCAATGAGCGGCGGTTCAAGGTTGTTCAAGCGCAAAATGCGATGGATTTGGCGCTCACTTTCACCTGCGTCTTTTGCTACTTTAGTGACTGACAACTTCTCGCCAACTTGGCGAGAAGTTAAATCTACTCGTTCGCCTTGACGCTTAATCGCTTCCATTTTCATTTGATACGCCTTTGCACGCTCGCTGGGCAGAATGTTCTCGCGCTGCAAATTGCTGTCCACCATAATGATGACAGCTTCATCATCGTCCAAATCGCGGACAATGGCGGGAATCTCGTTCAGCCCTGCCAGCTCACAGGCGCGCTTCCGCCGATGCCCGGACACAATTTCATACCCGCCATCCGGCATCGGTCGGGCGATAATCGGCACCAGCACCCCATATTCCTTCACGCTCTCCACCGTTTCCATCATCCGGTCATCATCCAGTACGCGGAATGGATGATCTTTGAAGGGGTGAAGTTCGCTTAGCGCAAGGCGCTGAATCTGCTCCTGCTGGCGTGAGGCTTCCGTGGAGAAAATGTCATCGTAGGAGGTCAGACTTGGCTTTCTGCCGCTGCTTTTCAAGCTGAAGCACCTCCTTCGTGAGCGCGCGATACGCCTGCGCCACCTTGCCGCCGGAGTCGTACTCGAAAATACTTTTCCCGGTCAGGCTCGCTTCTGCCGCACGGACGGAATGCGGAATCGCCGTCTCGAACACCTTGATTTTGCCGCCGTAAGTCTCCCGAATCAGCGTCGTGATTTCCTTGGCGTTGTTCGTGCGCCCATCCACCATCGTCATGAGGATGCCGTCGATTTTCAGCTTGGGATTCATTTGCCTGCGTACCTTTGCAATGGTTTGCAGGAGCTGTTCCAGCCCCTTGGCGGACAGGTAATGCGCCTGCACCGGGATGATTATGCGGTCTGCCGCCGCCAGCGCATTGATGGTCAGCATCCCCAGCGACGGCATACAGTCGATGATGATGCAGTCGTAGTCCTGCCGATTGCGGGCAAGCACCTGCTTCAAGATGGTTTCGCGGCTCATTGCATTCACCAGCGACACCTCCGTTCCCGCCAGCGCGATGTTAGCAGGCAGCAGGTCAATTCCCTCCGGATGATGCAGTATGCCCTCGCCCGGCGCAATCGGGACATCGTTCATGACCTTGGTCATCAGGTCTGCGATTGTGGGCGCAAGCTGATCCGGCTGCTGATTGCCGAGGCTGATGGTCATGCTGCCCTGCGGGTCAGTGTCCACCAGCAGCACCTTTTTTCCTTCCCGTGCCATCGCTGCCCCTATGTTGATGCAGCTGGTCGTTTTCGCTACCCCTCCTTTTTGATTTACAGTCGCAAGCACCGTGGGATTCATCCACTTCCTCCTTCCTGCACTCGTTCATCCGTGGCAGCAGAACTTCCCTGCCCTCCACTGTTGTTTGATGGTGGGTTCAGCCTGTAAATATTTCACACCTCCTGTTCTGGAAAATAGAAAGGCATCGACAGATTGCTCCATCAATGCCTTCGTCTCTTTCGACACTACTATTATAGCACAGGTTTCGTTGCTAAAGCGTGCTAATTTGTCTTGTTCGCTGCTAATTTGTCCTGTTTTGTGCTGCGCGATGCTATTTCATGCTATTGGCTGCTATCTTGCGCGATTGCCGCCCGTGTTGTCCCCTATTCAGGTGCTTGCACTTAGCAGCATTTCCAGTTCATCAAGCGCCTGAGTGTGCAAATGATACACGCGCGACCGGCTTAATCCGATTCTTTCAGCAATTTTCTCAAAATTCATATGAGAAAGATAATAGTTCAAGAGGATGATCCGGTGCGCCTGATTATCCATGCTGTTTACGACAGCTGTGATTTCTTCAACGGCATCCCGATACTCCTGTGTCAATTTTTCCAACTCTCTGCGTGCTTCCGTGAGACGAATAATCGCATTCTCATTCGCACCCACGTTGCGCGCATGGGCGGTAAATTCGCTTCCCCAAGATGCCGTGCATGATTGTCATTTCAAAAAAGCAGCCTGCGTGATAAACAGGCTGCTCTGACTATCGCACCATTATTCGCTTATGTTTCTTACGACTTGAAATTCATATGTATCCATATTCCTGAAATTTATCTTACTTTAAGCTCATAAACTGTGTCGCAGTGCGTAAAATCCGGCAAATCATTCTTTACGTATTGAAAGCCGAAATCATCAGTAAATCCGAGCTTGATTGTACAAGTTTTGTACTTATTCAACACGCTTGTTGGCACACTTGCGAACACATAGTAATCGCAAGAGGATTGCGCCGAAACGGTATTGATAAAATCAGTAGCATTTACTTTGACACCGACGGAAAAAGCTTCGTAATGGTACTTATCATCAAAGATAATCTCAGCATAAATGTTGCGAATATCCAATGGCTTTCCACCAACATTATTGAAGACACCGTGCAAATAGAAGAAACGTTCTCCGTCCTCAGGCTCATAATAGTAATACCGCCCGTTGCCCGGTTTGATACAAGAGTAGAGGATATCCGCAATGCCTGTATCAGCAAGTGTCAGCTTGACATTTGCCGGGGTAATGGTCGTTCCAAGTTTCAGCACGGAATTTGATGCTTCCGGTACAGATGCAGTTGTTCCTGGCGTTGGGCGCTTCGAAAAAGCGCTAAGTCCTTTGGAAATCGTCACATCTATCCAGCCAAAAGACGCGCTTTTAACTTCTGCAATCTTGGTCGTTCCAACGTACACTTGGAATGATTCTCCCGCATCTTTGAGTGCATATCCGCTTTTTCTTAATCCTTCGTGATATACTTCAAAAAGATCTTCCTTATCATCATAAACCAGCTGTTTTTTGTATGTATACTTGATATCGTCTGACACCATCACGAAATTGCTTACTTCTTCGACTTCGGAATAACTGCTCGGCATCGGTAAAGCAGGGCACTCTGAGAAATAGACCATCTCTTTTTCCGGCGGAAGCCATGCCTGTGCAATGGTTTCGTTATCAAACGTGAATTTGAAGACAAAATCAGCATGGTCAAAGTCCGACGGCTTTTCTTGAAAGTTATCATTGAACGCCAGCTTGATTTGGCCTGAAGCAGCAGTTTTTGTGAGTGTATCGGGAATCGCGGCAAAAACATAGTAGTTGCTGGTCGTCATTGGCGTTACCGATGTTGTCAACTGATTGTTATGATCCGCCTTGGTTGAAGCAGCATAAATGTATCCATCCAACGAGATTTCACCCAGAAGGTTTCCAACCTCCAATGAGCCCGTACTTCGATTCGTAATTGTGCCCACCAGCGCAAAATACCTGCTGTCTTTCGGTGCCGTCATATAAGTGCCATTGCCGGATGCGTGCATCTCGCGCATCAGCTGGACACGAGAGAATGTTATTTTCGCAAAGCCGAGATCAATTTCTTCTCCAAATTCCAGTGGATAGGCATTATCCTCTTTTTGTGCAGCAGTTCCGCCTATGGAATAGTTCTCACCATCTTCGCTTGTCAGTGTCCATTTTCCATCTGTCTCTATGGCCGTCAGTGTCAGCTTTCGATTGCCGTAAAACTGGTATTCCACACAAATCTGGCCATCCGATTGACTCCAGTTCATTGCAAAGGATTTTCCAGACTTGTTGACAAAAGTGCCACTTCCATCCGCCTGAAATTCAAGTGATGAATTTTCGTATAACCACGTTCCAGCAGTCAAATACACCGTATCAATCTCTGCAAATGCCGCGGCAGACATGAGCAAGGTCATTACCAGTATGCAAAGCAGCTGTCTTATGTTCTTCATGGCACTTACCTCATTTTTTCGCGGGTTTCATCTTCTCATTGCCGGGCATGATACTCATCTTGATAGTACCGGATTGCAAAGATACTTCTGCCAACTTCGTATTGGAAAGAGACACTGTGAAGTTGGAAGCGGAGCCTGAAACAGTATACCCGTCCGCAATTAGCCCCGCCCTATATGCCTGCAACAAACTCCGCGCCTTGTTGGAATCATACGGTTTATAGGAACAGCTGATTTGGGTTACTTTTCCGTTGGTCTCAGAAACGTTGGAACCACTCTTGTAGCAATCACCATAGCTTTCGGGAGAGGGCAGTGCAGGCGATTCCTCGATATATACTTTTGTGCGAGCCGGTTCTTGCTTTGCCGCAGCAGCCATTGCCTTATCCACATGAAGTTCAAAGACAAAATCACCAAAACCAGGGAAAGCCACATTTGCAGAAAGCTCATCTCTCATTGCCAGCACTACATCTGCCGATGCATAGCTGTCAGCTTCGCCTTCTGGTACAGCAAAAAACAGAATCAAAGTACCGCTCTTTGTCGGTGCCAATGTATCACCCAGCTGATTCGCAGTATCAACTTCTGCAGAGCCAGCATAGGACTTTCCATTGTCGAGCGTCAGCGTGCAGGAAATATTTTCGATTTTCAGTTCTCTCTTTCCTGTGTTTTTCACTGTGCCATATACAGCAACATATTTTCTTCCATCACCCGCTTGATAGGAGCCGCCCATGTCGCCGCCACTGCTCTCAATCGTGAAAGTATTCTGTAGCGTTTCAGGCGTGTACTCCATGAATCCGAGGTCAATTTTTTCGCCAAACTGCACCGCATAGGTTTCCAGCTTTTCTTCCGCCATCTGACGTACCGTGTCAATTTTGCTAGCCTGATAGTAGCTTGCGCTGGTGAGTTTCCCCGCCTCGTCGAGGCATAGGAACCGAATACCGTCCTCCTCGCCATACACGAAGGTCGCACCGGTCGTAAAATCCCCCCAGAATTTATATGTATAAGTAACGCTATCACCAGATACTTCATAGTCAAAATTTGTTACATCACCTGTTGGCGCAACCATTTTTCCCTTGCTGTTTGCGCCAAAAACAAGTTGTGTTCCGAACGGATTAACCCACGGTTCAGCCGTCAACACAGCCTTGTCGATGTTACTTGCCTGCGCGCTGCACAAAAGGAGCAGAGCCATCGTGAGCAACAGTAGACTAAACTTTTTCATAAATCTTTCTCCTCCTTGAAATGCATTATGTTTGGCATTTCAGGAATATTATAGCATTGCATATTTCATTTGTCAATATCGTTTGTATTATCTCATTGCTTTGTTTTTTGCCTTTTCACCTCCCATACAGCAGCAGCGACAAGTGCGCCAGCGCGCGATCCTTCTTCTTGTAGGCGGAGCTCCGCTCCACGCAAAACCGCTCGCTGATTTCCTCTATCGCGTCTGTTTTCCCATTTTCTGATAGATAGAACATCGTCAGCACCGTTTTTTCGTCCTCCCCCAGCGCATCCCACGCCGGCTGAAACCACGCCATGAACTCTTCCGCCTGCCGATTCCGCTCTTCCAGCACATCAATTTCCGCAATCCCATGCAGAATCTGGTTTTCGCCCGCCTGCGGATTTCGCGCACCATGCGCCGACTCCTCGAAGCGCATCCCGCCAATGTGAACCATGTCCTGCCGCACATTCGCAATCTCCTCCGCCGTTGTCGCCAGAATCGCCTTCATGCTGCAATAATCTTTCAGCGCCGCCATTGCCGCGCTCCGCTTATCCAGATAGTTCCATGCAATGCTCATTCCGCAAACCTCCTGTCGTTGTTTCGTGCCCTCATCATAGCAGAAAAGTTCGCGAATTCAAAACCAGAAACTGAAATCCTGAACCCCAGTAATTCCAAGGAATTCAGGACTTTTCTCCTTACCGTCCGATTGAAAATCGGGACAATGCAAGCCTTCCCAGACTGCCTGAATTTCAGTTTCTGAAACGCGAAAATGAAGAAAATTTTCAGGCATAGAAAAGGCGGCACACAGCCGAGTAGGTGTCGGTTGTATGCCGCCAGTAATTATCAAAGATAGAAGTTGACGTTTACTATACTACTTACGAGAGATGCCCATTCCTCATCATTTTGTATAAGAAGTTCACTCATGAGCATACGTTATTCTCTTTCGCAATAATTTCAAACTTTAAATAGAATTTTTGATAAATCCATTGTGTAATGATTCGAATCGGCGGAGTAAGTAAGAACACTAATGGGCTATACAGACCAGGCTTACCGTTTTTAAGCGTATAAAGGCTAATTACAGTTGGTACAGCTAATGATAAAGTCCCTGAAATTACGCGCATTGCGCAATAAGAATTATAATTGACAACAATTTTCTTGCCGCACACACTACATGTATAAAGTGTATCTCGCCGTACAAATCCTTTTTCCATTGGATAATGCCGATGTTTCAGCATATGTCTCTCCCTTCTCGCAAGCTCTCACTCCAAATAGTACAAGAACAGTTCTTCACTCAGAATTTGGTCTATGTTTAGTTCAGATTGCTTAACGCCAAATGCATTCCAATCCGTATTTAGCGCCGATCCATCTTCTCCTGCTGTTCTAATCAAAACATACAGCAGTTCACTTTCTATTGCGGAAGCATCATAAATTGCAATCGTCGTGCTATATTGTCCGCTCATAACATAGGTACTTTCGAAGCCGCTTGAATAGAAATTCATTCCAATTGTCGAAGCATATGATACAATTGCAGAAAGTTCTGCAGACGGAATAAAAGTTCCTACAGCAACCCAGAAAATACCAATGGCTAACATCGTATCATCCCTATTTTTTAATAACGTTTCCGATATTACTTTTGCCTCCTGATTATTCATCACAGTAACATATCTGTTCTCATTCAGTAATGGCATATCTACGTCAGCACCCAAACCAAAATCACGATAAAGATTCAGCGTTGCAGGAGCAGTCATGCTATCAAATTCAAGTCTCTGTGGACGAGATAGTTTTATTCGACAGCCACCAGCTTCGCTGTCACAAAGTGCCATAGAAAAATTCGCCGATGTAGTACTTGTACCTTTTGCATCTTTATTGTTAACAGGCGAACTGCTGCAATATGCAAACAAGTTTTGGGTTAAGATACTATCCGCATTAACAAACCGCCCCCACTGCGGATTATAGTACCGACTCCGCAGATAGTACAGCCCCGTTTCCTCGTCAAACACATACCCGCGATACCTAAACGGCTGCACCTTGCCCAGCGTCTCCGCCAGCTCACCGGTACACCAAAGCGGCGCGCCCCACGCATCGTAGCCGTAGCTGACGACCGCATTGCCATTCTCATCCAGAATCGCAACAATGTCGCCCTGCAAGCTCTTGACATACGCATACGCCGTGCCGTTGTACACCACCACCGCCGGGCGGTTCTGCGCATCGTAGAAGAAGTGCAGCTCATCCTCACCGGAAGTCATATGCACAATATTCTTGCCGTGCAGACAACCGCTCGTTGCTCTCAACACGCCGCATTGTCATAGACGAATGTCTTTGACCGCGGCGAAGCTGATGGGCTTCGCCGCGTTTTTTCGTAACGTTTGTTTAGACACCAGTGCCTGCATCCTTACTTAAAGAGATACCACACAATTCGTTGGCAGCGTTGCTGATGCTCTTGTACGGTATTGTCTGAGAGCCTAATCTTATTTTACATCCGCCCATTTTTCTATCATATATGTAATTACTTTTTCTGCATAAATCATGCTGAGTTGAGTAAGACAGATGAGAATAGATGCGAGATCTCTATTTCCACCGAGCGTTTCCGCAAGACGAGCTTTCCCGTTTGACAGTATAAACCAAACAGGAAAAAGTAAAATAAATATTTCCCAACTTGCATCAACAATATACAGAAGCCTATTCTTTCGATTATCCAAGATTTGAGACAGTAACCTTTTGATTTTCATAATTAATCGTCTCCAATCCAATCTATATCCAACAATTCCTGCATGGTCATCTCGCCAACCTTCTGTTGCGGTGTTACCGCTTATTGCTACATTGTTTGAATCTTCAGAGATAGAGTAGTTGATGTTGTGTAAATCAGTTCATCATGAGGTTAATTTCATTTCCAGTAGTATCGATATAGTATTCATAGTAATCGTCATCAATCCACTTTCCCACTTGCGCCACTCCTTCTACGAAAGGTGTTGCCCAATCGTACTGACACTCAATAACCACATGTCCAAAGCGGTCTACATATCCAAAGCCTGCATCCCAGTCTTCTACCAGAACTAATTCATTGATTCCAATACCCTCGTCAGCAATTGTAACTGAAAACCATTGTGGTTCAACAAGCGTCTTGGTTGAAATGCAAAAGAATCCCATATATTCTTCATCATCAACGCGATCGATGATAATATAGAATCCATCACTCAGACCGCCAATGTAACTGTTAGAATCTTCAAATGGCGTTGTCTCATAATATGAATGCTGATCCCAGATGCTATCGTATCGGCATGGTACGAGATATTCGCCGTTTTCATCTATAATCCCCCACTGCCCATCGGTAGAGCAAACGGCTGCGGTTCCGCCCCGATACCACCCCGCAACAGCCCACTGCGGCTGTATAACTATAGAACCAGTACGATCGGTATATCCCCACATGCCATTTTGTTCATGAGGTGTCAATACCTCAGTATATTCCTGCGACGTAGACTGATCAGCTGACACCTCAATCGGAAGGAATATCATAGGGAAGAGCAATCCAAGAACCGCACACACCGCTATAGTCAACACATGCCAGTTCGCCCCACTCATAGAAACCATGCCCAGTTTCTGGATTGTACAGCCGTTCTTCCAAATTCGCATAATGCATTCGATCTCCTTTTCCTGTGGTTTCAATAATACAATGCTCATATCCATTATGACTCCCGATGTAATATGCCATGTGCCTCTTTCCTTTCTTATCTGGAAGAGTAAATAGCACGGCACCATATGTGATTTCCTCCAAAGCAGTGGGATCAATATCTTCTAAGCGGGAAAGGTTGTTCGCTCGGATTCCACTTGCAGTCGCACGAATATTAGCATCCAAGGTTCTGCTGTTTTTGAAAAACTGTTGTCCCATGAACCTCGCACCGCCAATACAATCAACATATCCAAATCCCATATTGCTGCGATACTTCCAACCTTTTTTACCATCGACGACGTCGTTAACCATATAGTGGAGGCCATTCACGAAATAGAACACACTCATTTGCTCGCCATCAACGGCAGTTCCCCAACGAGGACTCTTCCGCAAAGGTTCAATCCAACCCTCAAGCCACTCTTCTTCTGTACCCATTGGATCAGTGCAATTAATCACGTTGTTTGAACAATATGCGAACAAATTGTTGGTAAACATAATATCAGCATTCAAGAAACGAGCGTTAGCTGATACGTAATATCTGCTTCTGAGATAATACAGCCCCGTCTCTTCGTCGTAGACATAGCCACGATACCGGAAGGGATTGATCTTGCCCAGCGTGTTTGCCATGATGCCAGAGCAGCTGATAGGACGACCCCAAGCATCATACACATAGTTTACCACAGGCGTGCCAGTGCTGTCAAGAATGGCCACAATATCGCCCTGCAGATTCTTGATATAGCTGTACGGTATGTCGTTGTACACAACTACAGCAGGCTTGTTCTGAGCATCGTAGAAGAAGTGCAGTTCGTTGCTGCCCTGAGTCATGTGATGAATGTTCTTGCCATGCAGGGTGTAGTTGGTCGTACCAGGGAGTAAAAGAAAAGGCCACCCGGTAATGCCGGATGGCCAGTGTGAGAGTAATAGCGCTGTTCACAAAATGATTATTCCGGGATGGATATATAAAAACTTCAGCTCTATTTCGTGCTATTTTATAATTAGTGCAGGAACCCAACCACCACTACCAATATCATACTGAAGAGAAAGGACAGGCCATCTGTTTGAGTCTGATTCGATAGACAAGCTGTACTGCATATCAGTTCCATCTTCAAACATGACACATAGTACATCTGTTTGAATATTCCACGTAAATGAAAGAGGTGTACTCAAGAAAGAGGATGCAATATGTATAGGTGGTTGATCTGTTTCAACAAATTCTTCACTCAGCATGTATGAGTAACCAGAACCATTAGCGAAAAAAGATAGGACTTCTGGCGCAACGTTTCCACCTTCATACATTACCCATGATCCAATAATTTGGTCTGCATAGGGATTGGCTTGGTTGCGATGCATAGAATGTGTTGCGATTCCAAATAAAACAATTGCAGCAACTATAATGATACAAATACTTTTCATCACAAGGCTCCTTATCCTTGGTCTGCAATACATACTATTACCACCTCTTTTTCCTGATTCTCCGGGTCTTGAAACCATGCAGTCAACGAAGCGTCAAAACAATCCGTCGTATTGCCCATAAATAGAATATCATTTTCTGTTATAGCCGAAACAACTGCCACATGATAAAATTCATCTGCACCATTTCCGTTTGAAAAGAAGAGAAAATCACCAGGCTCATACTGAAACCACTCTGCCATCAGTCCAAGATCCCACCCAGAATAAAGGCGGGTTGTATTATATGCCAAGCCAGAATCCATCAAAAAGCGGTAGAAGTAATTCGTTTTCCGCCAAGACCTTGTTTGATCGTGTTCTTCCGGATTCTCTGGATCGCGCTGATTGTTTCGATAACAATGCCACTCCGGATAAACCTCGGCAATGATATCATCTCCGAGACCGGCATACAAACATTGTGAAGCAAACCGAACGCAGTTATTCCTGTATGATCTTTGGGGGTAATAAGGATCCTGTTTGTTATAGTATTGCCGCCCATATTCAATAACCTTATCCCGATCATATGCATAATCGCCTGTAGTTCCACAAACATCATGCATTGAAGCGGGAGAATTACAGCAATATGCAAAAGTATTTCCAGAATGGATGAGGCAATCCATATCAATAAATCTGCAGAGCGAAGAATTGTAGAACCGACTCCTCAGATAATACAGCCCCGTCTCTTCGTCGTACACATACCCGCGATACCTAAACGGCTGCACCTTGCCCAGCGTCTCCGCCAGCTC
>ENA-OOZY01000306-OOZY01000306.1-human-gut-metagenome-genome-assembly--contig:-NODE-306-length-39521-cov-7.670222_pt1 | contig 39521 bp, 48 predicted proteins | sample MGYA00241047_ERZ501410 | MGnify/ENA primary metagenome ERZ501410 (study PRJEB25962, sample SAMEA2042621) | human gut metagenome | biome: human gut; feature: human-associated habitat; material: faeces... | reverse complement strand
AGAGTGTATGTTTGATGAGGTTATGGTTACTGTGGATAGGATTATTGATCGTAATGGTTTTATTGGGAAGGATCAGTTGAGGAATATTAGTAAGCAGCGTGATGTTGCTTATAATTCTTTGTTGAATCATGTTTTGGATTTGGGGTATGATGTGCAGAATTATGGTTTGGTGGTGAAATAATTGTTTTGTAAACATTTATGTTTACATTTCTACGAGGGTCTTGTAGGATTCCACATGTGTATACACATGTACACATGTATACACATGTAAATCAGAAACAATATTCGTTAAATTGTAAACATTCATGTTTACATTGTTATTATTATAAAAAAAGGTGATGTGTGTATGGTTGATGATGTGGTAATTTTGGCTCAGTTTGTGAAACTGGGAAGATTACGAAAAAAAGTATTCATGGAATTGGCACAAAAAGAAATTTCTCAAATATGTAAATTAGGGGAAAAGAAAGGGAAGTATTGTACAAGTTCAACTTATCATGCAGTGTATGATTTGATTGATAAAGGTTTAGTGGAGTATGTTGATCCAGATAGTAAAAGAAGAAGAGAGGTACGTTTAACTGATTTGGGTTATAATGTTTTTGAAAAATTAGATATTGTGTGTTGGTGAGGATATAATGGGTAAAGTAGTTTTTAATATTGTTGAAACTGATTATGATGTTAGTAAGGATGAGGAAAAGTATCAGAAATTCAGGAAAGATTATCTTGAGAATTTAAGTGTAGGTGTTTGTAGGTTGCAGGAGCAGTATGGTTTGACTAGTTATAGGAGAGAGAAATTTATAAATCGTATCAGGTGTGAGGATCATGTTAGGCGTCGTAGTGGTTGGGTAGTTTTTAGTGTAAGTGTAATTATTAGTTGTTGTTTAGTGTTATGTCTTACTGATTTTTATGATCATTAAGATAGGTTATATTGTAATCAGGAGTTTTTATGAAAGAAGTTAAAAAATACATGGAGGATAAATACGCATGATTGATGAGAAATTATTACTATATTTTATTAAAACAAGAAGCAGGGAATTTGAAGAACAATCTTTTACTATTCATAAAGAATGCACAGGTAGTTTGAGAGACATGGAGTATAATGATGTTATAATTCATAGTATTACTCTTCATACTTTGATGAATGTTACTCGTATTCTTAATGAGTTGATTGAAATGATTGAAGATGGTAAATTCAATACTTCTGAAAATATAGGTTCTTGTTGTGGTGGAGTATGTGGAAAACAATAACTTTAATCTATATGAAAGAGTATACATTAGTTTAAGTAGAACAGTCTCCAATTTTGAATGCATAAGTGAAGAATTAAAACAGGAAACCATACATGAAGCATTAAAAAAATCACAAGTAATTAATGAATATGTGAAATACCAGGGTAAACTTTTACCTTTTCACATGTTTGTTTTTGAAGTGAAGAAAAACCTACTATCCAAAAATTTAGAAAGATGATAGGATGTTATTGAAGAAAACATTAAATGATCCACAAACAAGATTCTACATCAGCAAATGCAAATACTGTGGCAGGATTTATATTAAATTTGAAAACAAAACAGGTTATTGCAGGGAAGCTTGCAGGACCTGGGCGGTACGTGAGCAGAAAGCAAAGTATCAACAAAAACGTAGGAAATTAATTAATGATGGGGAGTTAATTAGTAATGAGTTAAGGGAGCCTGGTACAACATTTCTTTCACAGCATGCTTTGAGTGATTTTGGTTTGGAGGAAAGAACTGTGAAAAGAGAATTAAAAAGAATAGGAGTAAAAATATAATGGAGAACATGGAAGATTTAAAGAAATTATACGAATATATTAATAATGAATTAATCCCAAAATATGATGGTTTAGAGAAGTGTACAATGCACATATTGCCTGATGTATTAGAAGCAAAGGTAGAATTTTTAATTAAAGCAAATGAAAACCTAGATTTTGATGATTTTGGTTTATTAAATTATTTAATTAATATAGATATTGTTAATGCTGCTTATGAAATATTAAATGAAGTTTATCCTCAGCCATATATTTATGTTTTGAGTAGATATTAATTCATTTCTTTTTTTTCTATTTTTCCACTCCTATATATTGAAGGGGATAAAATATTTTATAATTTTATCTTTTTTGTGAAAAAAAATAAAAGACATTTTTATAAATTTATATTTTAATATGGGAGGATAATATTATTTGGATGCAACTACACTTTTTAAAAACCTGAAGCATGCTGAAATGGAGTGTCCTTCTTGTAAGAAACATGAAAGGGACTGTAAGAAGGTTTATTATGATGAGTGGTGTGCTGAATTTGTTTGTAAAAATTGTGGTCTTGTAATAAAACACTTATAAAAAATATTTTTATCATATGTTATTGTACAATTAAGCTTCGCATTATCATTATTTGACATTTAAAAATAATATTCTTATCCGTTTATTATTCGCTTTTCATTTATTATTATTATTCTTAAAAATTATTATGGGAATGGTAGCAAATTTTTAATGAATAATAGAATGATTGGATTTTTTTCTTCATTAAAATATATAGGTATCCTCCAAAGATTAAATAATTAATATCACATATCTTAAAAAAAAATATTCTTCCCATAAATATAATATAAAATTTATCTCCTTTAATACATGTTCATGATGTTGGTAATAGCTTATTTTTTATTGTAACTTAGTAACCACTCAAAAGTTGAGGGTGCAATTCCCTCCACCAACAATGTTGGGGTAGCCTAGCCTGGTAGGGCGTTAGACTGCTAATCTAATGATACACTAGTATCGCAGGGGTTCAAATCCCTTCCCCAACGTTTTTTTTTAAAAACAAATTTTTTTTAGGAGTGAAAATAATAATGACTAACTTCAACAACACAACATTAGCAATAATTGGAATAATAATTATAGGAATTCTAAGCACCTATATGGGAAACAACGAACTAGCAGCAGTAGCATTAGGGGGAATAGTTGGATGGATTTCAAGAACTTACACCTCCACTAACACTGGAGGAAACAATAATGACCCATAATCAAGTAAGAGATTTACATGAAAAATACTGTAAACAGGAATCTCGTATAAGTAAACTGGAAGCAAGTGATCAGTTTCAAAATAAGCAATTAGAAAAACTGATAAAGAAAATGGATAAAAGTATTGAAATTCAAACAAAACAATTGGCTATTCAGGAAAAACAAGCTAATGATGATAATCAATTATTCACAATAAAAAGTGGAGTATTCATAGCAATTGTTGGTGCTTTAATTGTATTTTTAATTGATGGATTTCAGTTTGTTATTGTGAATTTCCTAAAACTATTATAAAAAACTAATAAAACTTTTTTTTTGTTCAAAATTCAAAACTAAACAATATTATATTGTTCACTATGAAAATAAAAAACCCCGTATTTTAAAATTTCGTGTTCAACAAAAAAGAATAAACATTACAATAATGTTCAAAAAAAATATAAGGATGGGGGGGGATTATGACTGAAGCATGGGAAAGACAAAAAGGAGAACCAAGTAAAAGCTATTCACTGTTCAAAGAATACAGAGATTTAGGTTCCAAAAGAACATTCCCACAGATAATAAAATTGAAGAAATCGAAGCATACTGAAGAAAAAAACATACCTTCACTAAGTCAACTAAAAACACTCTCTTCAAGATGGAATTGGGTTGAAAGATGCAGATTATATGATAATCATATGGATCAAAAAGAAAGAGAGTGGAACTATGAATTATTCAAACAAGGAAATGCTAAGTTTCAAGAATTCTTCAATGATGATTTTGAATTACTAAAAGAAATACAAAAAGAACTAAAAGAAAATAGTAATGAGAATGCTCCAACTACACGAGCAAATAGTTTTCTAAATCTAAATAAATCTGCGGAAATAATCTATAGAAATTTCAGACTAGCTCATGGTCAACCAACAGATATTAAAGATAATAATACTCAAATACAAGGAAGTATTGAAACATCCACCAAAGAAAATGATAATGTAATTCATATGAAAGACAAAGAATTAGAAGAATTACTAACCATTAACGATGATTTAGAAAAATTCACTGATGAATTATGAGAGTAGATTACAAGAAAATACACTTAGATCAACAACAAAAAAAGTTGATTAAAAGAACAATACTTGAAAACCCATACATTCCAGTAACACCATATGACAGACAATTATATGCAATAGCAGACCGCCACACAAGAAAACTAATTGGTGGTTCAGCATACTCTGGTAAAAGTATGCTTGGAGCAGTATTAGCCTTACAACATTATGAGGTACCATACTATCGCTGCTTAATTCTACGATCTACTTATGATAATGTAATAGCAACTGGAGGAATAGTAGATTACCTGGACCATTGGACAGAACCATTCGATTACATAGAACACAATCAAAGTAAAAGATGTTTCATTAACCATGAAAATGATGCCAGAATTTATTATTCATATATGCTTCTGGAAAAAGACAAAGAGAAATTCAAAAGTCGTGCTTATCATAAAATCATTGTTGATGAAGCTTCAGAATTTGAAAAAGTAAACCTGCAATTCCTGAATCGTAGTCTCAGAGGAACTGATAAGTTAATGACTTTCCCATTAGCAATTTACTATATTAGTAATCCTGCTGATGCAGATGGATCAACATACTTAAATGAAAAATTTGTTAAAGGACCATACCCTTTTTTTGAAATGAATTTCTGGCATAATCCATATATTGACAAAGAAAAATACTTAGCTAATTTACGTGAATTATCAAAAGCAGATTACCAGTATCAGATTGGTAATTGGGATTATGAAATAAGAGCAGGAGATGTATTTGATTATGATACAATTGAAGCAGCAACAATTAGCAAACAAGAGTTTAATGAATTATTAACTGAAAAGGATATTCTTCAAGAAGTAATTACATGGGATATTGCAGCAACAGAAAAAAGTACTTCTGATTATACAGTATGTAGTTTTTCAACAGTATTACAAGGAAAAGTAGGTGTAGTGCATAATCAGAAAAGCACACAAAAAAAGCCAGGTAAGTTAGAACAATACATGACAAGGATTATGGATGAACATTCAGAGTATGATAATTGGATTGAGTATCAGCCTGCAGCTGCAGGTAAAATAGTTAAAAGATACTGGGAAAACGAATTCGAAGACTATCATCCTACTTTTATTCGTGTTCCTAAATCAAAATTAATAAGAGCAAGTAGAACTATACGGGGAATGAATAATGGACGGATATTATTTGTTCGTGGTAAATGGTTGAAAGATTTCATGAAACAAGCTGTGAAATTCCCATCAGAGAAAATAATAGCTGATGATGAAACAACACATGATGACCGTGTGGATAGTGTATCATTGTTACATGAAGGTTTATATCCTCAAACAAAACCTACAGTTTTAAGAAAAAGAAATCGTAGAAGGAGAAATTAATAATGGTTAAAATAGTTAAAAGTAACTTTTTAAGAGATTCAGTGATTAAAAGTGTTTTAAATGAATATGAGATTAAATCTCAAGAAATGAGTAAAGATGAATTAACATATGGTACAGAAGTAATTGACCCTGCATATGACCCGTTCCAATTAGATAAGTTGCGTGATATTAGTGGTTTGCATGATATTTGTATTACTGTTAAATGTGAAGATGCAATTTTCACAGGTAAAAAAATAATCTCTAAAGAAGGAGAAGAAATACCTGAAGGATTAGATGATTTTTTAAATGAGTTTAATTTTGATGAGGAAATAGAATCATTCCTAGAAGATTTAGAAGCTTTTGGTTTTGCAGGATTAGAACTACTTAGGGAAAAAGGGGAGTTGAAAAGTGTTAATCATGTAAGCAGTTTATACCTGAGAATGTGTCGTGATAAAAAACGTGTTGTACAAAAGATAGGGCATAAAGAAAATTATTTCAAATTATATGATCCTGACAATATTAAGCAATTGAATCGTGAAACTGGTTTGTGGGATGATAATATTACAGATGAAAATCGTGCTAATGATTTAATCTGGTTTAATCTTAAAAGTAATGAAAGTCTTGTTTATGGTAGACCGAAGTATTTATCTGAGTTGGATGCTATTCTAACTGATAATGCTATTATTGAATATCAGCAAGGGCATTTTAAAGCACATGGTATTCCGAATTATATTATTACTGTTACAGGTAATGTTGAGGAAAAAGAAGATTATACTTTTGATGATTTTGAAGAGGATTTGGAACAGGAGTTTCGTGAAGTGTCCAATGAGCCTGGAACTGCTTTAGTTTTCATTATTCCCAGTGAAGAAAATAATGTTAGTGTTAATGTTACTAAAATTGCTGATGAGAAAAAAGAAGGCAGTTTTTTAGAATTGTCAGGTAGTGTTGGTGATCGTATTCGTCGTATTCATCGTGTGCCTCGTGAACGTTTAGGGGATTCTGAGTCTACAGGTATTGCTAGTAATCGTACTGAAACTTTGCTTAAAAATTATAGTAAATCTACAGTAGCTACATTGCAAAAGAGGATGGCTAATTTGATTAATAAGACTATTATTCAAAAGGAATTTGGAACATTTACACATAAACTTGAGTATTTGTCTCCTAATTTTGATGAAGAAGATAAAGTATTGGACCGTGGAATTAAATTACTGCAAAATGGTGCAGTGACTTTAGGGGAGTTTGTTAATCGTTTTGGTGAATCTTTTGATTTGAAAATGAGTGAAGATGATGAGTATTATAATTGTAGGTTTATGAATAATCAGTCTTTGGATAAGGTTTTGTATGGTGAGGATCCAATTGATGCTGAAGGGAAGTTAAACAGTTTGATTAATGATTTAGATAATGACATGAATTATTAGAATATGCAGAGTGTAGTGAGTGGGGGGTTCTTTTTTTTGAATAATAAACAACAATTAGAATATTTGCTTAGGATTCGTAAGATTCGTGAAGTTATGGTTGTGAAGGATAATATTCACCTCACTTACAAATATAAGAATCGTAATCAGGCTTTTAAGCAAGTTGAAAATTTACAGGATAAAATTATTAATCATGTTATTGATGATGTATTGTTTGGTAATGTAGGTGAGCTTAAGAATATTGAGAAGACAACATCTAAGATTATTAATGATACTTTGGTTAATGAAAGAAAAAGAATTCATAGAATTGATGATAGGTTTGTTAATCATGCTGTTAAATCCAATACAGAAATCTATTCTAAGTTTTTTAATAACCGATTAAATAATATTAAGTATTCATTGCAATTGAAGATTGAGGAAGAGTTAAGGAAGAATAGTATTAGGAATTTGTCTGACAGTGAAATTAGGAAGATTTTAAGTGAGAAGTATGCTGATACAGGTAAGGCAAGATTAAAAAATATTGTTAAAGATTCTATTCATACTAATGAATCTAATATTAGTTTTATTCAAGCATTAAATGAGGGTTATAGTTATAAGGTTTGGATGAATGGCCGTAGTAAAGGTAAGACTAGACCATGGCATCGTGCAAGGATTATTGCTTCTGTTCCTATTGATGAATACTTTGATATTTATGGTTCTTATCATGCTGAGTTAATGTATCCTGGTGATTTGAATGGGGGTGCTGAAAATGTAGCTAACTGCAGATGCTGGTTAAGATATACTAATCGTACTCCAAGTAATCTTAAAAAGAAAAGTTCTTTTAATATTCCACATAGTTCTTACTTGTATGGTAAGAATAATGGTGGTATTAAGCAGAATGCTTTGAAAGTAACTTCTAAAATTGGAAATAAAATAACCCGAACTATATCAACTATAGGCAATAAGATTAAAAATACTGGAAGTAAAATTACTGAAAAAGTTAAACAAACCAAATATAATATTGACTATTCGCTAGAAAATGAAAGGCCTTCAAAGAATAAATTTAAAAATAAAAAAATACATGTTCGTAATAATTCAATTTCTATTAAAAGATATGAAGAGTTTAATGTATTGAAAGAGCACCCATTTTTATCTAATAAACAACTAGATTTTATATATAATCATATTAATAGAATGTGTAAACAATATATATCAAATATACGTTTACTTCCAGCTAAAAAGAATAAGAATGGTCGTTATGTTGGAGGAAGTGTAAAAGTGGGTTCTTCTAAAATTTTGATAAGGGAAGTACCCAATAAACATTTCACTGATTATATAAAAACCATACATCATGAAGCAGGACATATTTTAGATCACACGATTCATAATAAATACTGGGGCATATCTAATTCTGATGAATGGAAAGAAGCATTTAAATTAGATAAAAAACATAATATTAAATTAAATAATAAAAGAAATGAGCAAAATAATTATTTTGTTTCAGATTATGCGAAAAGAAAAGCAGAAGAGCATATAAATAATGGGCGGTTAAAACAAATGTATGCTGAGGATTTCGCAGTATCTATTGGAAGATATCTTGATTCACAGGATTATAAATTTAAAGAAGAATTTCCTAATAGGTGTGAAGTAATTGAAAAGTATTTGAATGGAGGATAACATGGAAGAATATATTCAAGGGGAAAATATATTTTTTGAAGTAATTCCATTAAATAAATGTCAAAAAAAGATAATAATTTATCTTTCAAAAAATAATGGTAAGTTTGAACAAGAATGTAAGTGTTATGCTTCTCATTATCTTGAACAAATTTTTGATGAGAATAATCAAATTGTTAGTGAAGTTATTAAAGAAAATCCATACTACAAAAAATAATATTTTTCTATCTACTTATTTTTTTATATTATATAAATTTTTATATTATTTTCAAATAGACTATTCTTATTATTTCTATAATCCTAATATACATATTAAGTGATTGTTGATGTGTATAAATGAGAATATTTTTAAATTTAATGAATTGGGATTGTTGCCTCCAGGATGTCATGAAGTAACTTTAATGGATATTAAAACGTTTTTTGTTGATAATTTTCCAGAGTCCAAGACAAGACAAAGTCGTTTTGATTGTTTTATTAAATTTTATAATGATTTATTAAAAAATGTAAAATCATGTATTAGATTATTGATTGATGGAAGTTTTGTTGAAAATAAAGTTGATCCATATGATATTGATTTTATAATAGTAATTGATTCTAAAGAATTAACAATTGAAGAAAATAATTATTTGGATAATCTTATAGAAAAAAAGAATAAATATCGACAAGAATATGATCATTTTAATTATTTGCACGAAAATGACATCATTTCAAAAGATAAATTATATGAACTAGATTTATTTCGCTTTGGTTGTGATTTTTTTAGAATTGACAAGATATATGAAGATCATCCAATGTATAATAATTATGTTAATTATAAAAATTATTGGATTAACTGGTGGGGGCATAATAGGGAAAATATCCCTAAAGGATTTTTAAATTTGGTTGTTGATTATGGTGGTCTAAATGACATATAGGAGCATTGAAGATATAAATAATGAAATTAATGAAGTTAAGTTATTATTAAATCCTTTAACTGATTTTTTGATAAAAAATCCTAATGATTTAAGTGTAAAAGCTAATGCAAATAGCTTAAAAGATAGATTACATCAATTAAATGTTGAATTAGCTCATGTTAAAAATTATTATGGACGTACTTCTTTTGATTTTCGTATAGCTAATGATAATGGAGGGAAAATAGAATTATCTAACTTGAGTAAAATAGGATCTGCTATCCAAGAACTAGTTAATTCTTGCTCAATGTATGATGGGAAAACCCCTGTAAAGAAAAAATCATCTATAAATAACTCTATTTTAAGTAGTGCGGTTCTTCAAGTGGATGCTGTGGAGATGGGGTCTTTAATTTTATTTGTTTCTTCTGCAAATAATCAATCTAGTTTGAATAATGAATCTTATTTAAAAAGAGGTTTGGAGAATTTAAATGATATTATAAGTTGTGGAGATAATGAAGAATTACTTTTAGATAAGATGAAAACTATGGGAACTCAACCAATATTTAAATATAAAAATCTTTTAAAAATTTTAAAAAACAATAAATTAAATTTAGATATGTACAAGTCGGTTGCTCCTAAAGGTTTTGAACCACAATGTTTATCTAGTGAATTTGCAAAAAAGGTGTATGAAGTAATTGATGATTCTAGTAAAGAAAAATCTGATACTATTGATATTATGGGGGAATTATATATTATTGATACACATAGAAATGTTTGTTCTTTGGAAATTTCTTCTGAAGAGGGGAATGAATTGAAGAATATTAAGTTTAGTTTTGATAAAAAATTTAAAGAAAATCTTAAAAACAATATTGAAGAGACAATTCATGTTATATTAAATAGGATTATTGAGTATAATCCTATTGAAGATAATGAAAAAATCACATATAAATTAAAAGATATGTTATAGTCTTTTTTTACTATTTTTTTCTATTTTTCCACTCCTATATATTGAAGGGGGATAAAAAAATATTTTTATTTTAGTAACTTAACATCATTTATCTTTTTTTAAAATCCTCCTTTCTTTTTTACTAAAAAAAACTCCAACAAAACTAATTTTTTTTCCAATATAAAAAAATGGGGAGTCAAAAAAAACTATGATTGTGAAAGGTGCAGTCTGCATACCAGGAATCCCTGATGCAACAGGAGACATACTGGATGAAGAAACAATAAGACAAGCATCATTAATATACAATCGCCTGGGATTAGGAGTTGATGTACAGCACACACTCCAACCTGTAGGAAGAATTTTAGAATCATATATTCTTGAATCACCAACACCATTTAGGGGAAACACTTACCCCAAAGGATCATGGTTTATTTCTGTTGATGTAACTGATGAGGAAATACAACAAGCAATCCGAGATGGGGAATACAATGGTTTCAGCATACTGGCTGCACCATATAAAAGTGTTGCTCAAATGAGTAGAGGATTGGGAGGTTAAATATGGCTTTGAAATTTAAAGACATTAAAGATTGGAAACCATCAACAATCAGTATTGTTGATCAACCATCACATCCTATGGCGGTTTTTGAAGTATATGAAAATGATGAAGAATTTGTGAAAAAATATATCACACCAGAAGATAAGGTGGAAGTTATGACAAAAGAAGACAATGGAAAAAATAATGTGCAGGTTTCAGAAGGTATTCTTGAAAAATTAATTAATGGTTTAGTTGCTAAATCTGAACCTCAAGAACCAACTGAACCTCCAGCACAAAATAATGAACCTGTGGAAGATGAAAATAAAATTTTAGAAGCAATAGGTAAAATCGATAAAAGATTAGATACTATGGATGCAAGGATAACTAAACTTGAAGGTGGGGAAAAACCACCAGAACCTCCAAAAGATGATCCTGTTCCTGGAGCTGTTAAAAAATCAGAACCTCCAAAAGATGATGATGGAGGGGAAGTTAAAGTGGATACTACTATTACTGCTGAGGGGGCTGTTAATCCAGATGCTACTGTTAGTAAAAGTATTGATCCTGACCTTGCAAAAGGCAATGCTTCTGAAAAATCATTCCTTGAGAGAATGGGTAGGAATTCAAATGGAATGACTTGGTAGAAAAAAAGAAGATATTATACTTAATAATTAAAATTTTATGAGAAGGTTTGATATAAAATGACAATTAAACAAGTAGAACAAGCGATAGCTGATAAAATCATGCATAATGAAGATTTTATCCTTAAATTTGTAGATATTGGACAAGGAAGTGGGAAACTCGGTAACGGAGTTCTTCAAGCAGAAAAAGCAGATAAATACATGCAAGCTGTTCAAGAAGAAACAGCATTTTTAAACAAGACTAAAGTTGTTCCAACTCACAATCATAAAAGAGAATTGGACATGATGAGTTTTGATATTGAATTGGAAGCTGGAAGAATCAGTGGTACACCACAAACTTTAAGCGATGAACAGGACCCAACATTCACTAATAGGGCTTTTGATGCAGAAGAATATCGTGCTTTAACTGGTGTTCACAGAACTGTATTATATGACAGTATTGAGCAAAAGAATTTTATGAATACTTTAACTGGTCAATTTGGTAGTGCAAATGGTAGAGCATTAGAAAGAACATTAATCTATGGGAATACTGCAAGTACTGAATCTAATGTTGCAACTTCATATAAAGTAAATGATGGTATCTTGAAAAAATTAGAAGATGATTCTGATATAGATCAAGAAACAGTAGATTTAACTGCAACAGATTCCAATCCGTTAAAAGAATTCCGTAGAATGTTGGATTTATTCCCTGATAAATATAAAAATGATGGTGGGGTAGCTGCATTTGTACCATACAGTTTTAAAAGAGCAGTATGGAGATATGTAGCAGATAATCATGACAAGTATGCTGTTAATGATGTAGTTATCACTAAAGATGGGGACATCAGTATTGAGGAAGTACCATTAGTACCAATTCCAGCTTTCAGTACTCTTCGTAATGGTTTCACTAAAAAACCAGTAATTTTAACTCATAAAGAAAACATTCAATGGTTAGCTGATCCTGACAATATTATTGTTGAATCTGAATTTGATTTAAAATCTAACAAGTATTATATTGCTTCTACAATGTATGCTGATATTCAGTTTGCATGGCCTGATGCATCTGCTCTTGCATACATAAAGGAAGCATAAACTCCAGCATTATCCTTACTAAAAATATTGGTGTAAGTGTTAATGATGGAACAAATCCTGTTGAAGGAGCTATTGTAACTTTAACAAATATTACTGATGGTAAAACTTACACTTGTAACGGTACTGGTAGTGCTGGAGGCTGTACAATAAGTAATGTTCCTTATGGAGTTTATTCATATGGTGCAACATGTACTGGTTATGAAAACTTTGAAAGCACAGGTAATTATACTGTAGGTGATGATTCAACTACATTAACCATTACAATGACTAAAACATAGGAATAATTTATGTTGGATGAAAACACCTTAAAAAAAATCAAACAGTACAGTGGAGCTAATAAAAATACTGAAGAATTATTTAATTTAGAAACTACTGAATTAGATAATTATATTAATGATTATTACACTGCAATGGAATCATGGGTTAAAAAGAAATATGATATACCAGATAAAATTCCTGATGATGTAATACAAATCATTATTGAATTAACCAGCAACATTATTAGAAGCCATGCTGTAAGACAAGACTTGGGAATTACTGATCATGAAAACTTTGATTTTGATGAGGCAGTAAACAATATTTTCACAGAAGACATTGAAAAAAGAATGAAGCCTTACATTAAAAAATCTAAGATTCATGTTTTCTCAATCTAAACATTTTTTTTAATTTTTTATAAGAGTTGATGATTTTTTATGATACATTTTGATTTTGATTATACTGGATGGGAAAAACTGCAAGAAAAAATATTACGGGTACCTCCAAGATTAGGTAAAACGGTAAGTTATGGAGCAAGTAAAGATGCTAAAACTTACCTTCAAAGTAGGATAAAATACAATCGTTACAATCTTTTAACTGCAATAACTGCAAGAAGAGAAACAGATGAAAGGTATGTTATAAAAGCAAGAGGAAAACCTTCAGGTTATGAAAAATATGTTCATGATGGTCGTGGAAGTTTCTCAGCTAAAAACAAAAAAGCCCTGCATTGGGTGGATAAATCTGGTAAAGATGTTTTTGTCCCTAAACCTAAAAAAGTAGCAGCATTCAGGGGATACCATTATTATCCTCATGCAGTTAAAACTACTGAATCAAAAATTAACAAATATGTGTCTGAAACATTAAAAGAGGTGGGATTATGAAAGATTTCATAGAAGCTTATGATAAACTAATGGAAGGTTTCCAACTGGTTTTATCTGAAATGATTGAAGACGGCACTATTAAACATTTATCTCTTATGGGTGTAAGTCTGGGAACACCAGAATTACCTTACCTGGAATTATGGGCAGATGAACCATTTAAAAATATTACTGATACTGGTTTAAGTGAAACCTTTGAAGGAGAAATAATATTATCCTCACAGGTGCTTAACAATAAAAATCCTAAGATAGGTATTCATGAAGCTACAAGTATAGTTTCACAGGCAGAACATAGAATAATAAGTTCAAGATTACTTGGAGACTTAGAATTTTTCAATATTAAAACCAAGGATTTCGGATGGGTTCCATATGGTCTGGGTAAAAAGAAAAATGTGTATAGTGCAGGTGTAACATTCCAAATAAGATTTAAAATTAAGAATCCAAAATGTGATGGAGGCTAAGATAATATGGTAACAGCCGCAGAAGAACTAAAATATTTAAGATTAGTAAAAGAAGGAGAATTTGCAAAAAAAGACCTTAGTGGAGAATCTATTGATATTGAAATATCAGAGATGGATGTATCTCCACCAGAGCAATTTACAAAATATGATTCAGTAGTAAGTAGGGATTATCAATCTGGTGTAGCTGCTTACTATGTACCTGAAAACAGTTTCAGTTGCAACTTACAAATGGAAACATTAGAATACCTTCTTGAAGCAGTATTGGGAAGAAGAGAAGGAGATATTATCTACGGTACAAATAGTAGTATCTTACCTTCTTATACTGTGATGGCAGGATGTGCAACCTACGAGATGGAAATTTTAGGTATGGTGATGGACAGTTTAAGTATTGAAGTAGAATCAGAATTCTTAACTGCATCAGCAGAAATCAAATCAAAAATCAATAGTAAACAACCATTAAAAAAATTATCAGAGTTTAACTTTGGAAAATTACCATTATCATTTTACCATATAGACAGTGTTAAAATGAGAAGATTTGGTGAAGATGAATGGACTGAAATGAGATGTAAAACCAATAAAATAAGTCTTGAAATCAAAAACAATGTTAATACTGATGATGCAAGAGGAATGGGCTCAAGGTTCATGTGTAAAATACCAAGAGCAGCTAAAAGAGAAATTGGTTTAAACTTAACAGTAGATGATACTGATGAAAAATACTTGGAAATGTACTGGGGAAGTGAGGAAGGACCAAGAAGATACCTTGCAGGAGAATACTTTGAATTAATGTTCTACATTAGAAATGGTGATAAAAAATTCGAATTATATTGTCCAATGTGTATTATCAACCAACCATCTGCAACAATGAATGCAGACCCAGTTAAATATGAATTAAGTATTGTTTGTTTATCAAAAACAGTTGAATCAACAATGGACCATTATAAAAATTTAGCTGGAGCATTATTTGCAAGAAAAGCAGACAGTGATCCCAACCCAACTTATGATGCAACAATAAAACTTGTTGATAAGGAAGGTGCTAAATTAACAACTGATTACACAGTATCATTAATGAAAGGATCCACAACTGTTGATGCTGAATCTTCAAGTAATGGTGAAGTAACACTTGCTGCTGAAGATGGAGTGTATGATATAGAGTTGACTGGTGAACCAACTGCAACTAAAGTAGAACCATCACATATTTTAATTGATGGTGCAAGTAAAACAAAAACAATCACTGTTTACACAGATTAAATGAAATGAGAATATGATTATTCTCATTCAATTACTTTATTTTAAAAATTCAAAAAAAAATTATTATATAAAAATGTGATATTTATGCTTACAAAAGAAATGATCATCGGCGGAATCAAAAACACAAAAATAATCGAACTACCAATGTACGATAATGAAGTAGCAATAAGAGAAATAAGCGACCTTGAATACAACCAATTCACATCAGCATACCGTGATGTAGGAAACTTCGACATGATTTCCACCATCAAAGCAAAACAAACCAGCCTTGCAGAAGACACCACAAAATTCAAAACCAGTCTCGCAGCAATGGAAAAAAAGAAATACGATGCAAAAATGAACCTTGCATTAAAAGTATTAGACAATGCAGACAATCCTGATAAATTCACCAAAAAAGACCTTGAACAATTAAAAGCAGGAACATTAGATTTAATTGTAAATGAAGCATTAATTTTCAGTGGTTTAGATAACCTTGAATCCATGGATAATAATATAGCAGAATTTCGTGAAGAAGAATGAAAACATAGCTATTGAAGTAGTAACTCTTCAAGACATCGGTTATATGTTAGCAGAAAACCAAGCAGATTTAACTATTAGGCAGAAATTATTCTTGAATCATGCAGTACCCTTAGTTCGTGATAAACAGGATAAACAATCTTCAGGTACAAATCATGCTTCACATTCTCTAAAAGACCGTGTCAGAAGAAAAAAACAAGAAATTAGCAGAGGAATAGAACAATGAGCAATAATATTGTAAAGTTAATAATTGAACTGGAAAACCGTGTTAAAGCTCAATTAAAAGAGATACAAGCACAAATGGAGCAAGTTCAAAAAGCAGCACAACAAGCTCAAAATGCAATGCGACAATTTGATTCCTCAAGTATGGATAAAGCCAAAAACTCTGCTAATCAGTTAGATAAAGAATTAACTGAAGTTACAAATCGCACTAATTCTACAAAAACAGCATTAAATTCAATCAATCCCAATACAATTAATCAATTATCTAATTCTGCAAAACTATTAACCACTTCAATGGATACATCGATGAATAGTGCATATAGACTTAACACTTCAATCAACACAATTAATTCAGGTAATTTACTCACAGCATCATCTAGTGCTACAAGATTATCTTCCTCGATGAATAGTTCAAATAATAGTACCAGATTATTATCTTCAAGTTTAAAACAAGCTTCATCCAGTGCACTTAGTTTAAGCAGTGGAATAAATAGTATAACTGGATACACATTAACAGCAACTTCATCAAGTGCAGCACAATTAGACATGGCATTAGATCGAGCTAGAACAAGTGCACATTCAACAGATGCAGCCTTAGATTCAATTGATGGTTCGGGATTCAGTAGAACAACAGCATCAGCAGAACTACTAAAAGCAATATTATTAGTTTTAATTGGTATACTTCAACAAGTAAATTCATTGCTAAACTTCCATACTACTGGTTTAGATAATGTTACAAGAGATGCAAGAGAAGCACAATTAGCTTTAGAAGGTTTAAGAACAAGTTCACAAAAAACAGGAACTGGTTTCGGAGGACTTGGAAACGGAGCTAAAACTGCTGGTGGGGGTCTTGGATTTCTTAGAACAGCAGCAAGTATGACTGTAGGAATGATTGGTTTTGACCTTGTAAACAGTATGGTTCAAGGAGCAAGAGAATCAATAAATGCAGCTGCAAGTTTTGAAAGATTCGGTCAAAGACTAGGAATGACTGAAGGAGAACTACAACAATTCCATGGTGCTGTTGACAAAATGCAAGATAGTTTTCGTAAAGTTGACATGAATGCAGTAGGTGCAGCCGCATTAGAAATGGGAGTGAAATTAAAACTTCCTAAAGCTTCAATGGATGAACTTACTAAAACAACTGCAGTAATGAGTTCAGCTTTCGTAAAAGAAGGAAGAACACAAGAAGATGCAATACTTGCAGTATCAGATGCAATGGATGGCCAATTCAGAAGACTGCAGGAAATAGGCATATCTCAAGACATGCTCATGAAAAATGGATGGGATGGAGATATAAATAATAAAACTGGATTACTCCAAGCAATGAACGAAACACTTAGCGATATGGGTTTTGAACAGTCTGCACAAGAAATTGTAACATTAGATGATGCTTGGGCAGCATTAACAGTAACTGGAAGCAAATTAATACAATCTATCCTTGTCCCAATAACTCCCATAATTATAACAGTTGTTGAAATGATTACTTGGATGGTTGAAGCATTACAATCAGCATGGTCAAACATGCCAGATTGGGCTAAAGCAGCAGTAACTATTGGTGTACTTTCAACAGCTTTAGTTGGGTTAGGTATTGTAATTTTGGGTTCAGTAATTCCCGCAATAGCTGCTAGTGCGACTAGTTTTGTAACTTATATTGCTGGAGCATTAGGTGTTGAAATAGCAAATATGGGTTTGGCTGCTAGTTTTTTAGCAGTTGCAGGAGCAATTTTAGCAAATCCATTAACATGGGTTGTTGTGGCATTAGTTGCAATAGCAGTAGCAATATATGAAGTAGGTAAAGCTTTTGGTTGGTGGAAAGATGTAGGAACCATGCTCGAAGCCATAAAAAATAATATTGGCAGATTATGGGATGCATTCATAAACCACCCTGATGTAAAAGCAACCATCAAAGCAATTCAAGACGCATGGTCTGATTTAAATGAATCTCTCAAACCAGTTGTAGATTGGTTGAAAGGAATATGGGATGAAATATTCCCAGAAAGTGCTAAAGGAAAAGTTGATGGAACAAGAGCAATCATCGATGCAATAGGAGCAGTATTTGAAAGTTTCAGATTTAGAGTTAAACTTGCAATAGACATACTCACTATAATATGGGATGTTTTCAATGGAATACAATCATTATTAAGAGGAGATTTCACTGGAGCATTAAGTTTCTTCACAGACGCATGGAATGTATTATTAGAAGGACTAAGCCCAATTGCAGAATTTTTAGAATCAACATTAGGCCCAGCCTTTGAATCATTCTTCGCAACACTACAAGGAGATGGAGGAAATCCTGTTGAATTAATAAACCAAGGTTTCCTAACACTAATGGAAACATTAGGACCAGTAGGTGACTTCTTATTAAGTGTATTTGGTCCAGCATGGCAACTTGTAATAAATGTACTGCAAATAATCTGGAACACAATAGGACAAGTAATAGGAATATTCCAATCATTCCTTACTGGGCAAATCTCATTATCTCAAGCATTAAGTTTAATCTGGCAAACAATACTGCAAATGTATGCACAAATATTAAGCACCATAATCTCAACTGTAGTTTCCTGGGCAAATCAACTATGGAATAATGCAGTAAAAGCAGGTTCTAACTTTGTAAATGGAATAATAAACTGGTTAAAACAATTACCTGACAGAGCACAAACATATCTCTTAGCATTAGCTGTAAGAATAATAACTGCAGGAGCACAATGGATAAGTAATGGGAAAACTTCAGCTTCAAAAGTAGTATCTGGAGTAATGTCCTGGATAAAGCAATTACCTCAAAAAGTATACCAGGAATTCCTAAACATAGGCTCAAGAATACTATCTGCAGGTTCACAATTAGTTGAAAATGCAAAGCAAATAGGTAAAAAAATTGTAGACGGAATGCTTTCCGCAATGGGAATACATTCACCAGGAATAATCCAAGAAAAAGTAGTACTCGAATTCTTTAACATGCTACAAAGAGTTAAAGACAAAGGAAAAACAGCATATGAAGCAGGTAAAAATGTTGGAAAAAACATTGTAAATGGATTCAATACTGCCGATGTTGAAAATGCATTAAATAACGTTTCAACAACTATCACAACTCCAGTAACAACAAACACTGAAGTTGAAACAGATAGTGCAAATGTTGATTTAAGCAATAATAATTCAGGTACAGAAGAAACTGGAGACCAGTATAATGGCCTTGTTGAAGAAGTATCATTAGCTAGTGAAAGCATCACTGCAAGCAACAATATGATCGGAACAAGCTTTTCAACATTAACTGCAGGAATAGCATTAAATGCAGGATCTATTCAAATGAGAGTTGCAGGAGTAGTAACAAGCTTCCAAACAACTCGTAATGGAGTAACAACTGCATTAACAAGCATGAGTAATTCAAATACTCGAGCATGGAACAATATTAAATCAACAACAACCCAGAACTTAAATCAAGTATGTAACTCCACAATAGATGTAACAAATAAAATGACTAATGCATGGGGAGTAATGAAAGACAATATTGTTTCAGCTGCAGGAAGCATACAAACACAATCATACAATAAATTCAGCAGCCTTCATAGAAGTATTGCAAGTTTCTATAATCAATTAGCCAATGCACATTTCAGTAGTGGACTGCCTGCAGGCCCAGCAACTAATTCAACAAGAGGATTAATTGGAGGCAGAACATTACCTGGTGGAAGAATTAACTTTGGAAAATCCACAAAAGGCACAATAGCAAGTTATGCTGCTGGAGGATTAGGACAAGGAAAAGGCAGAGTAATTGACACTAATTCTAAAGTAAAACATCCTCAAAACAATAAAAGCAAATCATGGTTAAATCTTTTAGATTATAATTTACCAACAAGCGTAATTAATGATTTGGCAAGAGTTAATGGTTGTGTTAATCCAAATACTTGTTTTGCAGGAATTCCTGATACTAATGTGAATAAAATAATGAATACTGCATACAAATGGAGGATAGCAGACCCATGGTTCCTTGGAATTCAAATACCTTCAGATTATCATGTGGAAGATTTCCGTGATGGAAAACAACCGCAATTAAATCCTGGAAACTTTGAAAATCTTCTAAGAAAAATCTTAACTGCAAGAGGATTCCAAAACCCTGGAACTTATGAATTTTATTATAATTCAAGATATAGTAATCAGCAAGTTTGGGATCAAGTAAGATGTAACTGTTTTGATGGTGCAGAAATGATAATTGAAATAGCATCTATGTTGGGATTATCAGGACACATGATTCATGGATCATGGAATGGAATAGGCCATGTAGCAGCTATGGTTAATGGTCAAATATATGATATGACACAATTCCAAAAACGTGGAGGAATATTCCGTGGAGGTTCTGGAGTTAGTTTTGGTTCAGCAAGTCCTGGAGGAAGTTCTAAAGATGTATTCGGAATCATTACAGATGGAATATATAATATTATTGATTTAATGAAAACAAATCAAAATGCATACTTCCAGAATATTGAACATAATAGGAATAATACTGTTGCTGATAATTTAGTGTCTTATACATCTGATGATGTGCATTTAACAATAGATCATAATCTTAATGTTACTGTTGAAGGAGAAGATATTGATGAAAAATCAATAATCACAACTTTAAAAGAAGTGATAACTGATTCCAAATTAATTGACCGCATTGCTGAAGCTTTAATTAAAAGAGACAATCGTATTAAAAGAATGAGAGGTTAAAAGATAATGGAAACTATAAAAATTAATCCTGAAGAATGTGAAATCTTCGGTAATATCATAAGTAACAAACATGGATATCTGGAAGATAAAAATGATTTTGAATCACATAAATGTATGGTTTCATTAAATAATGTAAAACCTGATGAATGGGAATCTTACAATGTATATTCATTTAAATTAAGTAAAGATGTTTCATTAACTAACAGATTTAGTGAAGATATTCAATATTGTATGGAATCTAGTTTATCTAGTTTGTTTGTTTGTGAACATTTTGATTTTAATTTCAACCCATATAGTGATTTTTTTGAAGTTGTTCCTTTTAGAAATGGTTATACTTTGAAAGTTAAAGAAACATATCTCTCTGAGAATGTTGATTTAACTTCTCCTTTTTTTCTTTTAATCCATCAGAACAATCAAGGAGTACACATACCTGATGATGCTTCCAGTATTGTGTTTTCATCTAATTATGATGCAAAAAACACTATTGAAAGCATACTTGTTGGGTTTGTATTTTTCGATAAAGATGGTAAATTAATTGAAAATCAGGAAATTATGGATATTGCTAATGAAGGTATGGGTAATAAAGGAAGATGTGCTATTAAAACATCAAAAATACCTGCTGGTGCTAAATATGTGAGTGTTGAATTTGCTTTTCCTGATGGGGTAAGTAAAGGAGATTACATTAGCTTTCAATTAAACTGTTTATTGTTTAATTCAGAGTATGATGGTTTTATTAAAAATTAAAAAAAATGATGGAGGGATTATTAAATTGCCTAGTATTTTAAGATATCCTAGTAAAGTTCAAAATATAGAAGGAAACAACATACCTTATCGTTCATGTGATCATATTGAAAATATTACAAATGATTTAAATACTGTGGGACATTGGGGTTATGCAGATCCTGGAGCAAAATATAAAAATGCGATTGCTGGAAGAAATGGTTCAAGAAAACATCCATCAACCATACGTGGATATGATTTTAAATATGGTGGATTAATTCCAGATTCAGCTAAAGTAACGAGTATAATAGTACAATATTCATATAGAAAATTAGCATACTCTGCACAGATAAGTCAAACTGCACATGGAAGTTTTTCAAATCCAGAAATCATATTAAGTAGTTTAAACCTGTCAAAAACAGGTAATGCTCCACCTAGAAATAATTTTGGAGAATATGAAGTTCAATTTAATAATTTGAATCTAAAAGGAAAAGACATTAACACTCCAAATTTTGATGTTAAATTTGATTTACCACAAAATACATCTACAAACCCATGTTACATTGAAATGAAATACTTAAGAGTAATTGTAGTGTATACAACTGGAAATTATATTCCAAGCATTAGCATTGAACCAAATATTGTTAGTTACGGTGAAAAAGTAGCTGTAAAATGCACAATGGTTGAAACCAGTGGAACAAAACCTTCAGAAGAAATATCGGCAAACATAAAGATAATCACAAATGGAGACTGTGAAATCACATATGATTCACCATATTATGACTGGACCACAGGCATATGGAGACAAGCAACAACAAATGGTAAAGCAGAATTAATATTCTATGTAACTCCAACATCTGAAGGATTGTTTACAATCACACTTGATGAAAACAATAGTGGCCATTCAACAAAAACAACATTTGTAGTAGAAAAACCCCAATTGGAAGTATGGGATTTCTATGCAAATAACAAAGAAATTGAAATTAGTACAGATACAGTTACAGATTTAACATACTTAAACATAACTTTAAAAACTGATGCTCCATTAGATTTAACACTAAATCTGAATTTTGGAGGATTAACTGTAAAAGAACAGGTTCCAGGATTATCAAATAATATTTTACAAATTTCAAAATCACAATGGCAAAAAGATGATAGTGGAAACATTGTTTGGGATATAAATATTCCTTTATACTCTAAAAGTAGTGGAGAGTATAATATTGAAATGACCAGTCCATTATTATTAGGTGTTTTCACAGATAAAGTGAAAGTAAACATTCCTGATTCATATAAATCCTATTATTCAATATTGAATTTGTCAGAATTCACATTATCAAATCTTGAGCATGGTGAAACTTATGTTTTCTCAGCATTAGGAAGACTGTTAAATGCTTCTAAAATTGAAAAAGGTTTGAAAAACTTAAGAGTTTGTGTTGTAAATGGAACAACAAATTCATACACCAATCAAATCAGTGTTAAGGACATATGGGAAGAGTTATCCTGTGAGTTTACATATGATGCAAGTAAACCAATCTATCTAGTTTTTTATGGAAATTTCATAGATTTTGACTATGGAACTGTAGAATTTGGTAATTTATCTTTAATACTTAAAGAAAGATATGCAGGTTATGAATATCCAGTATTGGCTTTATCTCCAAAAAGATATTTGTTAGGTGATGTAGGCAGTACTGCAAATTTATTACTTGAACCTCCAGAGTTAGCTTTATCTACAAAACATTTCTTTGAAGGTTTCAACTGGCAAGGATTAGAAAACAATAATGTACTGATTCATGGAATAGAAATAACTGGAGACATAAGTGTTGAAGAACCAATTAACCTAATTTGTGGTGTTGGAACATTAGATGCTGATGAATTAGATTACTATTTAGACAGCATAAACATCACTAGAAATGACACCAACTTTAAATTCGGTGGAAAATTCCATAATTTTGGCATTCCATTTCCAGAAATCAACACAATATTAAATGATTTAAGGTTTTTCTTACAAATTGATGATGCATTTGACAATGTCACTCCATTCCAGGTTGAAATGAAAAATGTGCAAATCACAGTATATTATTCAAAAAATAGTGGAGAAGACTGCGATTTCCATATTAATGGTGTTAGTTGCAAATATTTCCTTATAAGTATGAGTCCTGAAACAGAAATACCTCGTGGAGCTAATTTTGATACAGAAAAATATAAAATTGAAGGAGCAGATGGGAAATACCCTATAAGAGTCAATGTTGATAATAAAAAAATCAAATTAAAATTCAGAGTTTACGGAGATGATTTTGAAGAATCAACAGAAATCATGAAATATGTAAGTGACTACCTGTATCCTGAAAGAGACACATTAGATTCACCAATTCTAAAAAGTATTAGTTTCTTTTTCTCACCTGAAGAATGTTTTGATTACTATATAGAAGATTCAATTGATGCAGAAGCAATGGTTGGAGGTTATGATTGTGAAGTGGACTTAATAATCCCTAGTGGTTTAAGTAGAAATATCAACCCATTAAGAAAAAGTTTCGCAGGAACAATAACCACAATTGGAAAAGTAAAACCCGACATTATTTTGTATAAATTAAGTGAAGATGAATCAATAAGCATACAAATAATTGAATCAGAATCGGGACAACTAATGAAACTTGAAGGAGAGTTTATAACAAACTTACCTGAAACAACAAAGATTAAAATTGATTGTGAAAATAGAAATGTATTCTACGAAAAATATGGTGAATGGTTCAAGATAGATCCTAATTGTATTAGTGTAGATTCTAGTTTTTTCATATTGGATCATCATTTTAATTTTGAAAACAGTATCAATTGTAAAGTGACTGATGTAATTTACTATGAAAAAGGAGGATAAAAAGTATGGTTGTTGTTTTAGATAATCAAGAAAATATTCTTCAATTTTTAGATACTGAATTATCAGAAATACATATTACTGATGAATATCAAGGATATGAAACATTAAAACTATCACATAAACTTACAAATGTTAAAAGAGACAAGCAATTATTCAAACAAGGAAACAAAATCTTTGTTGATAATTGTTTGTTTGTTATTAATAGTGAATGCACCTTTGATTATATAGACAAATCTATTGATGTAGATGCAGAAGAAATAATTGTAGAATTAAACAATTGTAAACCATTCTATATCCGAGATCCCAATTATGCTTCACATGTAAATGGAAACACAATCATTATCAGCAAATTATTCCTAAACAAATTACTGAAAGGATTTTTCAATGTTACAAAAACAGATATTGACAGTATTGATTATAGTAAAAGATTAATCAATGTTCAAGGCTCAATAACAAAATACAACTTATTAAAAGCTATTGAAAAACAATCAGGATTAGTATTTAAAACAAATTATTCTTTAAAAAATAATAACATTATAAAAGAAATACAATTACTAAAACATGCAAATTATGGAGTAACACACAATAAAATTGTAGAAAGTGTTGTAATTGGAGAAAATACTAATGAATTATCATATAGTAGTGATGAAACCAAAAATGCATTAGGTATAATGCCAGTAATTTCTTCAGAAAATACTGATGAAGTAGATTATTCAAAAATACTTAGACAATTTTACAATCTTGACGTAAACAATAATATTCCACCAACGTTATTTGAATATGATTTTTACATACAAGACATTATTGATTGTGCTGAAAAACTATTAGTACTTCTTGATGTTCAAAAATACTTCCCAAATAAGTTTGAAATATCACATAGTGAAATATATGAAGATTCATCAAAAAACAAAGTCTACAATGTTAAAATAGGCATGGGGCAAATGTTACTTCTACTTGCAGAAGCAATAATCAACACTGAAGACAATAACTCTGAAAATATTTCACTTAAAAGTGTGGATTGTGCAGATTTACCATCACACAGCCATATTGACTGCATCATAAAACAGGATGAAATAATACAATTAGCAAGAATAATCAAATCGTACTGCATAACTCAAACAAAAGCACCAAACAGCTTATCAATTACAGGTGGAAGACTAAGCTTCCAATATTTGATATATGTTCTTGCAAAATATTTAACAACAAAAAAAGATGTTTTCTTTAATTCTAATGAACTAAAAATAATAGATACTGTTTCTTTAACATTTGTACAAGAAAATATTCATTATATAAAAGATTATGAAAACTACGAATACATGCCATTCATGTACACACAAAATACAACCTCTTCAAATAAAATCCCAACCATTACACCACGTCAAATCCCAGGATGTACTATTTTAGATGTTGAAAAATATATCAGCGAATCATACCCTATTCTCAAAATTAAAAAAATAAAAGGAGCATCAACACTAGGAATTGAAATAACTAATCAAGGAATAGCAGATGATAACCCCAATACTTCAATGATATATTTCCAACAACCGAATCTAATTCAGGATGAAAGCGAAATAACTATTGACTACAAAAATAAGTCAATAAAATTCATGAAATATGTTGAAAAAGAAGTAGAAAAACAGGTAACTGAAAATGTCACAACAGGAGATCCCAACACAATAACCGTAAACATGATGCCATCATGTGGCTGTTGTGCAGGAACAGCATATAAAAGATACACAAAAACCTGGAAAAACTACTGCCCAAACTGTGGCAAAACTGGAACATTAACCGACAATCCTAAAAAAGTGTACGAAGGCGAAATAACTTGCAGCATGAAAAAAGGAGGATGTGACGCAGATTATTGCGGATACTGTGGGGGGGACAAATGGGGTCATGGTAAATGTAAAAAAGTTAAATTAACTCCTGGAGAAGCAGAAACAACAACCACTGCAACAAAAACAGTCAAAGAAAAAGTAGGAGAATATAAAGAAATAACTGCAGAATATACTGGTGATGAAAGTGATTCAAAACAAAATATAGTAAATGTAATCACAAAACAATCAAAATTCAACTACTGGTACGGCAACGTAACTTTCAAACTAAAAGGATGTGATTTTGTATCATTAACATGTGATACAACAAAACTTTTTGAATTTTCAAGATTCCCATATGTAAAACCAAGAGGAGAATTATATATTCATGCTTTACCAACACTTGTAGATTTCAATTATCTCACAGTATGTGATGGTAATCCAAAATTAGAACCATTTGAAACTAGCGAACAATCAGTTGAAGAAGTACTGATTGGATGCTGGCAAAAATTAAACGGTTCAGGAGATAACACAAAATGGTTAGAGAAAAATGAAAGCATAAAAGTAGACCTTGTAGAAACACCAGGACACAATTATAATGTAGGGGATTTTGTATATGTAAGATTCCCAGATTCAGAGGTGTTCAAAGCACAAATAACAGAAATAAGTTATAATCCTTATCTAAATGGTGATAAAGAGATTAAAATAGGTAATGTTAAACGAGAGAGTGTAATATGACTAAACTAACTGAAAATGAAAGAAAAGCATTAAATAATGCATGTGCAAGATTAAGAGAAACAAACCTAGGCACAAAAATAGGAAACATTGAAGATTTCCTAGACATCGACATATTAAAGACAGATGCCAATACAGTAAGTAAAGCCATTGATGAATTGTTCGACAAATGGGCAAACCCATTATTAAATATTACAGTACCTCCACCAGGTTTTTTCACTTTAGCAGGAGATGCTGAAGGAAATCTATGGTGTTATTGTAATGATGAAACCAACCCTCCAGTATTTGAGCATGATGAAACTACTGGTGATTTATATTTAAATATAGCTAGTGAAGATGGAGCAAATAGTTATCAGGTACATGTTGGCAATTATATTGCTGTTAAACATTTAAATGATTATTATAAGAAAACAGAAATTGATTCAAAATTAGGTGGAAAATCAAATGTTGGACATAATCATGATGAAAGGTATTATACTGAAACTGAAATCGATGCGAAAGTAAATAATATTAATTCTCAGATAAATTCATTAATTGGTTTTACAGCAACAATAGTAAATTCATTACCTGCTACAGGGGAAGTTGGAGTAATGTATTTAAAATTAAATACTTCAGCTTCTGTTGAGGGTAATATTTATGATGAGTATATTTGGGTTAATAATAACTTTGAGAAAATTGGTTCAACTGAAACAACAGTTGACTTATCAGGGTATGTTACACAAACAGAAATGAATACTCAATTAGCAAATAAAGCAAATATTAACCACGGCCATCTAAGTCGTGATATCGAGATTAACCCTGATGTAGAGGATGGTATGTGGGCGTCTGAATATGGAATTAATAGACAGACCGATGTAAATTGTTATGTTTACGATCATGAAAAAAAATTAGAGAATATTGATGATGGGGCTAATAAAACTGTAGTGGATTCTAGTTTATCTTCATCTTCAACGAATCCTGTACAGAATAAAGTGGTAAATAGTGCTTTGAATGGGAAATCAAATACTGGGCATGAGCATACCAGTGATGAAATACATTATGCATATGACCAAAATGTGAGTGTAACAACAATTTTGGAGAATAAAGCCGCGAAAAATCATACTCATAATTATATTCCCTCTACTGTTTCACAAACTGTTTTTGGTAGTGGGGATTCAAAAGTTACTGCTACACGACAGGGGAACGTTGTAACTTTAAGATTATATCTTGCTGGAGAATTTACAGAATCATGGAAACAATGGTGTACAATTACGGATTCCCAATACCTCCCTGATACTGATGGGGGATTTACGGATTTTGGAATATCCTCCAGTTATGGAACACACATGTTGCTTCGTATTAATTCTGATGGAAGAGTGAGAACAGGATATGGGCAGAATAAAACCAGTTACTGTTATCAAACAATTACATTCTTAAAAAATAACTGATTATGAGGGGGATTGGTGATGGTTAAAAAAATATTAATTGGAAATTTCAAAGGACCAAAAGGCGATACTGGACCAACAGGACCAACAGGTCCTAAAGGTGATAAAGGAAGTAAAGGTGATACTGGACCTGCAGGAAAAGATGGTAAAGATGGAAACATTGAAACACCCACAACTATTTTAAATAAATTAAAAGAAGTGGATGGAGCAGGTTCAGGTTTAAATGCAGATTTGGTGGATGATGAACATTCTGAAACATTTGCAAGACAAGAAATATTAGAAACCACAATGGATGATTTAAAAAACACTAGATTAGTAATGGGTCGTTTATCAGACCTTGCTGGAGAAGATGGAGTTAAACTAGAATTAAATTATGGAAATTCTGTTTACGGTAAAATTATTTCTTCCAATCCTGAAATTAACACAGGGGAAAATGCGGTAATTAATTTTATTGTAAATGGTGTTTATTATGAAAGAACAACTGATGCTAATGGTAGAGCAATACTGCCGATTAGATTAGACCCTGGAAGTTATATGTTAGAAGGTATTGTAAAAAGAGGAGCGGCTGGAGAGAATCCTCGTTTAGAACAAACAAGATTACTGATTGTACATTAAAAATTGATAGGGGGATTATTTTGGGATGATTAGTGAAGAATGTGAAAAATGTGCATTTTATGATCCTTGTGATAAAGAGGTTCCTTGTTGTTTTGAAGATGCAATTATAAAATGCAGTATTTTAAAGGAATATTTGGATGATTTAAAATTTAAAAAGAAGGTGGGATTATGAGTAAAGAAAGAAGAATGTATGAATTGTATGGTAATGATATGAATCGTATTGCGTACTGGTTGGTAAATAATAATAAGAAATTTAATACTCGACCGAAATATGGTTATCAGGGTAGAGAAGCAGATTATGCAACTATTATTCGTGTAATAAAAGAAAGAGGTACAAATTATCAAAGTGATGGTTTGATAACTGAATTTGTAGAATGTGCAATTGTAGACAATAAGGATCATTCATTTTTACCTAATTATGTGACTGGTAAAGATGGTAAAAGGTTTTATAAATCTACTTATGTGGATATGGCTAAAAGATGCAGTTTGTGGGAAGTTGAACATAATGGTCAATCTCCGAATTTTATTTGGTATGAAACATCAACAAATACTTCTGCTTCTTCTTCTGTTGTTGTGGGTAATGTTACAAAGGGTATAAGTAATGCTACAAATACTAAGATTAGTGATTATAAATCATTGTACAATGCATTTTATAAAGGGGTGTATGGTTTGTATTATAATGATGTTTATACTCAATCTCAATCTTTGTCAAGGTTGAAAAGTAGATTGCCTTTGAACTGTACTGATTTGAATCAGTTGGCGTATTATAGTTTAAAAGAGCAAGGTTATAATGTTAGGATAGTTAGGGGGTTAATTTATTGTAATAAGACGTATGGTCATGTTTGGTGTCAGGTATTTTTGAATGGTAAGTGGGTTAATTTTGATGCTTCTGCTGCTGCAAAAGGTAAAGGGTTAGGTTCTTTGATTTGTGGTAGTAGGTTTAGTGTTACTAATATTAATCCTGCTTGGGCTGTAAGTGATGATGGGAGAACATGATTTTTTGATGGATTCTACTTTTTTTTAGTGGAATTCTTTATTTTTTTTATAAAAATAAGTAGTAATAAATAGAAACCTTTATATACTATAGTAACTAATATAATAATAGAACTACAAGGAGGTGAAAAACATTGATAGAAAAGAATTAATTGGGATACTTGGATTAATACTCCAAGTCATCTCAATAATAATAACACTAATGAGGGGATGAAAATCTCCTCACACAATTTAATATATTAAAATTTTTATTATTTAAATTTTCTCAAAAAAGGAGGATAAAAAAATGATAACACTAACAAATATAATCAATGTAATTATAACATGCCTATTCATAATATTAGTAATATCTGAAAGGGATAATCCAAAGAAACTTCCAATTGTACTATGTACAATTTCAATATTGTTAACAATTTTAAGTTTTGTCCTATAATATCAGGACAATAACTTTTTTAATTTTTTTTAAAAATGGGGGAATGACTTATGGAAAGAAGCACAATAAAATTAGAAGTAAGTTTAATTAATAAAATAAAAGAAATACAAGCATTAAACGGTTACAAATCAGTAAATGAAACAGTAAAACATATCCTGCCACAAGGAACAGTAACACCTGAAACAGTAACTTATGAACAACCTGCATTCACATTAAAAGATGGAGATATCTATAAGAACATCTCATGGAGTGAATTAAAAAAAGCAGAAGTAGGCACCCAATGGAGCAATAGTGAAACAGCAACAGTAATATACAAAGATGAATTTGGTGCACTTATAAGATTTATAGATTCTTACAAGGATGCTTATTTAAATTACTTCCACTTTTTATAAACGCAGTACAAGGATAAGGGTTTAATTTTTGGGGGGGATAAAATTTAAAACCTATTTTTGATATAATATTTAATCAAGTAGAATGTTTTAAGTATGTTATAATTAACTCGTTGTAGACACGACAGTAGACATATTATCACATACTTATCAAATGCACTCTACATCAAACAATATAAAAAGAGAAAAATAGATTTGATAAATATGAGAACCAATGAAGAAATCCTAAATGAGATCCATTCTGTTAAAAATCATAAAAAAACAACACAGCATATTTACAAACATTCAATAAATAAATATTGTGAATTGAATAAGTTATCATTAGCCGAATTAATCGAAGAAGCAGAAAAAGAAGAAGAACAGGGTATACGATGGAAACATCGTACATTAAAAAGAAGATTATTAAATTTTCGTAAGTATTTGATGGATAATTATTATTATAACACTGTATCAAATACTTTCACACCAGTTCTTGTTGTATATAAATATTTTGAAATTGAAATACATGATCTGCCACGAATTGATAAAAAAAGTTATAATAATCCCAAACCTATCAGTTTTAAAGATTTGCCTGATAAAGAAATTATTCGTGAAGCAGTTAATATATGTACTTCTACCATGAAGGCTATTATATTATTCATGAGTAGTTCAGGTTGTGCCAGAAGAGAAACATTAAATTTAACTGTAATGGACTATATGAACGCAACTAAAGAATACCATAATACAGATAATATTATGGAAATGATAGATGTGTTAAATAATATTGATAATGTTGTCCCTACTTTTAATATTTTAAGGCAAAAAACACAGAAATATTATATTACCTATTGCAGTCCAGAAGCAGTCACAGCTATAAATCATCACTTATTATCAAGACAAAATTTAACACCAGAATCCCGACTATTCAAAATACATGAAGACTACCTAAACCAACAATTCATTAAAATAAACAATGAATTAGGATTAGGAAAAGCAGGAAACTACAACAGATTCCGCAGCCACATGCTCAGAAAATTCCATGCCTCAACACTATATAATGATGGTATGAGTCTGGACAAAGTAAATGACCTGCAAGGCAAATCAAAAAACAGTACTGATGAAGTATATTTCATGACCAATCCTGCTGATTTAAAACAGGAATATATTCAACATTTACCAGCATTATCAATTAGTAAAGAAGTTGAAAAGATCACTGTTAAATCTCCAGAATTTTTAAAATTAGAAAATACAATTGTTGAAAAAGATGAAAAAATCAAAGATTATGAAAAATTAATCTATGATATTGATGAAAGATTACGAAATATTGAGAAAAAAGAAGAAAATTTCAAAGAAAATGACTTTGAAGATTTATTAATTTAAAAATTTTTTGACAAGGTTTATATGTTTAATAAAAGATATTTATTAAATAACTATTTTGGAGGAAGTTAAATGAAAAAGGATGCAAGAAGCTTAAGAGTGCTTCAAGAGGGGATTTCCCTTAAAGAAGTTTTTAATGTTGATTTTTTAAAAAAACTTGAAGAAAACTTTGAAAATCTTGAAGTTATACCTATAAATGCAGCTTTTGTTTTAAAAGATGGGGAAATAAATAAGGATATTCTTACTTTATCTTATAGGAATGATGAAGAAATAAAAAGTAATACAGTTCTTATTGATGTTCAAAATAATCCTGAAACATTGGATATTATTAGAAAAACTTTAGAATAAACATTTATAGGTGGTGTCTATGGTGTATTCAGTTGATAAAAATTATGGATATAATAAACCTTCTAATATTGTAGGGGATTTTTTTAAAAATAAGTTTTTTAAAAAATCATCCACAGAGTCTTTTGAAAGTAAAATCACTGAATTTTATGATGAACTTATAAAAATTTCTGACAATTTAGGATTAGGAAAAAATATATCTATTGATACAGTGTATGATGGATCATATCCTGAAAAAGTATTTACAATTAATGTTCCATTTCATATTGATAGGAAAGAAAAATATTCTCTGTTAGACCAAATTATTAATGATATGGTTATCTTTTCAAAGGAAAATAATATGTTTGATTTCTATAAAGATACCTATATTTTAATTAAATAATTTATTGGGGGTTTTATACATTAATATTGAAAAATACCCTCAATATGAATTATATAAATTCACTAAGCAGTTATATGAAAATAAAGAAGAATTAATCCCTGAAAATTGCGATAATCGTTGTGTGTTTAGTACTATTATCAATAGGTGCTATTACAGTGCTTATTTATATGTTAGTTTGTGGCTTCAGGAAGTTTATAAATTTAAACCATTGTCTAAAGAAGACTTTGGTGAAAATGAGTTTATTACAGAACATAGGCAAGTTCAATATGAACTTCTTGAGGTCAATCAGTATTCTGTTAGGAATAAACTATATGATTTATTTAATTTAAGAAAAAAAGCAGATTATGATCCTTTTTATAATATCTCTGAAGGTGAATTGGATGATGCTATGTACCTTATGGAACAAATTTTTAAAACTTTAAAAATTTGAGGTTTTATGGATTTATTTTTAATATTAAAAAAAAAGAATGGTTTTAGATGAAGTGGTAGTATTCTAAGAATACTTCATCTTCATCATTGAATCTTATAAATGCTCCTTGTTTGTCTTTAAATACTATTGTTGCGTTTTGTTTTTCGTTTCCCCATGTTTTGCCTGTATTGTTGTTTTTCAGGTCTGTGAATGTTATGGGTGTGTTGTTTATTGTGAATATTGGTTGTTCTTTTATGAATTCGTAGTTTTCGTTTACTGTTTTTGGTATTAGTTGTTCTAGTGTTTCGTTTAGTGATTTGCAGTTGTTTTGTATTTTTATTAATTGTATTTTTTCGGCTATTTCTTTTTTTATTCTTATGCTGGTGTAGTCAGTCATTTTTTATCATCTTCCTTTTTTTGGCGTATAATATAAAAAAAATATGGGGGGGTTAGATTAATGTTTCGTAGATGAAACTTATTAAAATAACCAACCATATTATTAAACTTATCCAAGTATATTTTTGGTTTCTATTAATGTAGATTAGTATTGCTAATATGATTAATAGTATTATGATTATTGTACTTAGTATTGTCATTTTGTTTTTCACCTCCTTTTTAAGAAAAATTTATATAAGAAGCAATAAAAAATATAATAATTGTAAGAGGGGGTTAACCTCCTACTTGTGTTTTTGTCTTTTGAGTATTTCTAGGATTATACTCAAAGACAATATTATGATTTTTATTGCCTCTGATTCTGACAACTTTTCACCTCCTTGTATTTCTATTATTATATTGTACTGCATAGTATATAAAGGTTTCTATTTTTTTAATTAAAAATATCAATACATTTTAATAACAAAAAAAGATAAAAAATATTCATTGTAAAATGAACAATAACTTAACATTTCACAAAACTAATTAAACACCAAAATTTAGAACACAATGCGTTTCATTTTTTCATACTGAATAATGTTTAGTGTTTTATTATTTTCATTGAATATACTGTATTTTTAAGGTTTATTTTTTGAATAGAAACATTTATATTAACTTATAACATAAATATAAAAACAAGAACCATAATTGAAGAATCCAACAAAAAATAATATGTGGGGCGATTTATAATATGGATGATAAAGTTTATATTACTCAAATGGAATCAGCTTACAATATAATTGAAGATACAAATAAACAACTTGATGATAAAGCAATGAAAATGATTACTTTAATTAGTGCAATGCTTGCATTACAAGTTAACTTTTTCCTACCATCAATAAATAACATGGTAAAATGGGTATTATGTTTATTTATATTGGCGTGTTATTTTGGATCATTAATATGTTTCATCAAACCAACAATCCTAAAAAAATTTAAATATTATCCAAATATGGAATTTATTAAAAAATGTTATGAATATAATTATTCCGAGGAGGAATATGTTTCAGAATCATTAGGTGCTTATGAAAACACTATTAACCATAATTTAAGTTTATTGAATAGTAAAAGTAAGGATTTACAATATGGTTTTTATTGTTTTATTGGGAGTATAATATTAAGTATTTTAATATTAGTAACTTACATAGTATAATATAAATTATGGTTACTAAGAAGAACAATAAAAAGAAATCTAAAAAGAAGAAACGAGAATGGGCGAAAGTAGATAATAAGAATTATATAATGAAATCATTTAATAAAGAATAAAAAAAATAATATGTGGAGGATTGTTGAAAAATGGATGAAAATATACAAGATTTTCCAGAAAGTCCTTTTGAACCAGGACATCCAGTATCTCCAGATAAGTTTAAAGGAAGAAAAAAAGACATTAATAAAATCAGCAGATATTTACCAAAAGTTAAAAACCAAGGAGTGCCATTTCATTTTTTCATAACTGGAAAAAGAGGAATGGGTAAAACATCTTTTGTAAAATATTTAGCTAATGAAATTTGTGATAAATATGATTTAACTCCAGTGTATATAAATAATGATGGAATAAGTTCATTAGATGAATTTATAGTTAGATTAATTGAAGCCTTGCTTAAAGAATTTCATGAAAAAAGCATTGGAGAACAATTATTTAAATTTGTTTCAGAGTATGTTGAAGGATTTAATGTTAATGGAACAGGAATGAAATTAAGAGAATATAATCCTGATAAGTTAATAACTCATATTAAAAATGATTTCCCAGAATTTTTAATTAAAATCTCAGAAAACTTAACTGATAATAATAAAGGAGCATTTATTTTCATTGATGATCTTAATGGTTTATCTGATAATTTAGAGTTTGCTAGTTGGTATAAAAGATCATTTGACACACTTAATTTTGCAGATGAAAGAATTCCTATTGCATTTTGTTTAGTTAGTTATCCTGAAGAGTTCAATAACTTGGCAGATATTAATCCTTCTTTCACTAGAATTTTTGAAAGAATTATAATTGACCATATTGATGATGAAGATATTGAAGAATTTTTTGAAACTGTCTTTAATGATCAGGACATAATTTTTGATGATGATGGTAGTTTGGAGGCGATGGTCAGTTTTACTTATGGTATGCCGTTAGTTATGCAGCAAATTGGGGAGTCTGTGTTTTGGTTAGCTGAAGAGAATGTTATTAATAAAAATATTGCAATAGAGGGGATTATTTCTGCAGCTATTGAATTAGGTAATAAGCAAATTAGATCAAAGTTAGATAAAATTAAAAGTGAGCATTATGAAAATATTTTGATGAAGATTTGCAAGGCTAAAAAATTTAGTTTTAAAAAGTCTGATGTTAAATATTTGTTATCTTCTGATGAGAATAATGTATTTAGTGATTGTTTGAATAGGGTTAAAGAATTAGGTATTATTGAGTCTATTGGTAAGGATAATAGTGGGGAATATGAGTTTTCAAATAGATTGTATTTTGTTTATTTCCTTATTAAAAGTATGTTGAATGAGTTTAAAGAGAATTGTGATACTTTAAAAATAGAAGAACAATTAAATGCAAAATAAGTAAATTATGTATAAAGTGTAGGTGGTCGTAGGAATGGCAGTTCCTCACACCTAACACTGGCTACAAAAAAAATAAATACACCAAAGGATAGTGAAAATATTTTAGTAACCAATTTTAATATATGGGTAGAGAATATATTTAAAATTTATTGAAAAATAAGTAAATGTAATTCCTAGTTGATGAGGGGGTCTGTGATGCGGCAACATCTCGCCTCTCAAAAACTAGAGGCTACAAAAAAAATAGTACACTAGATGAGTGATATAATTTTAGTAACCAATTACTATTTTTATAGAGATTACTATTTAATATTTACTAAACTTAAAAATGTTATTAATAAATTAAATAGGGGATTTTAGAAGATTATTCTAATTTCTTTAATGAAATAGACTTTGTCTCCACATCAAATTCCCATATTATTGTATCTCCTTTGTCAATTCCATAAACATCAGTTATAGTTTTTGGAATAGATATAAGTTTACTTCCTCCATGTTTTTGGACCTTGCTAGTAAATGTCACTTTCATAACCTCCTTTATGGTAATTATTATTATTTATAATATTATATATATGGTTATTAATATTTATATTTAAGTGAGTATAAACCAAACAAAAATACAAATATTTATAAATATCAAAGTTCAAGTATTAATTAGCAAGTTAGAATTTGGAGAGGCAACTCTGAATTTTAATTTGAGAAAATCTAGAGGAGTGATAAAAATGGATAAGATTGAAGTTTTTGGGAGGATATGCTCCCAGGAAGAAATTGAACATGTATTTTTAAAAGCGAAAAAACTTCAAGAGGAAAATAAAATCCTCAAAGAAGGACTACAGAAATTCAGGAGTGTGGGCGTATGAGTTGCAAATACAACAACTCAATGTATACGATTACTCCACCTGAAGATGAGGTCGAGTTTGATTATCTTGAACAGATATTATTGTCTGAGGATTATGAAACCCAGGAAGAAATAGATCATAGGTTGGCTGATGAATATAAGCAATTTCAAATCTATGAATTGTCTGATGAGCAAATGTTGGAGTTTGCTCGTGCAGGTGAAGAATACTACAACAGGAGAGAATAATTATGTTTACTCCTGAATTTTGGAAAAATGAAAACAAGATTGGTAATGCCTTATACAGGATTAACCAGTCACAGTACAAGGATTACTGTGAAATAGATGAACTCTTTGTATTCCTTGTACAGGAATATCCTGAACAAAGAGAATTGTTCGAAACATTATATGCTGAATATGCAGAGTATGTTGAAGAACAAACCCGCTTAAGGGAATTGAAAGATTTCCTTAATACTCCTGGTATGAAAAAAGAAGTTAAGTATAAATTGTTGGAGGCTCAATTATGAGTCTCTTCAACAATAAACCTACTCCAGTTAGACTTCATAAAAAAGTGTCCTGGAGAGAAAAATATGAAGTGGAAATAATCTTTGCAAAAGGAATAATTTTAATAATTTTATTATTCATTTTTGCATTCTGTATTGTGGGACAGATGGATCCCTACACTAATGGGTGTTTAGTATGATTACTTATGATCAGCAAAACAAGTTTTACAATCAGGCATTGGAAATTGTTGAAAAAATGGGCGGGCGTATTTCTGCTCATGGAAACTTACATGGTGTTTTCTTATCTGTAATTGTTTTTCATGACCGTACTTATGAGAAAACAAGGAGTATTATGGATACTTTACAGGAACTGTGTGGGGGTGAAATCCAGTATCATGAATACTGGGTGTCAAAAGGTTTCATTCCACACTCTCAAGCATCTTTAGAGAATATTGAGGAATCTAAAGTGTTGGAGATTATTGGTGAGTTGCAGGATGATGAGTATTACAGTGTTGATGATGAATACCATGATTTTAGATGATGGGGGTATTATAAATGGGTGAAGTTCAGGATTTAAGTCATAATATAGGTAGTATGAGTATTTATGAAAAATTAGCTAGAATACAGGAAGAAGTAATGAATACTTCATTTAGTAAGAGTGGGGAGAATAAGTTTCAGAAGTATGATTATTTTGAGTTGGAGGATCTTCTTCAAAAAATCATACCTTTAACTATTAAATATGAAACAACCATCATGTTTAGTTTTACTGAGCATGGTGTGTTAAAGTTAAAAGATTGGAATCCTGAGAAAGGTGAGGTTAGTATCAGGGTACCGTTCCCTGAACTTGAAGCAATTAACAGAGGTACTAATAAAATTCAGTCTACTGGAGCATACATCACTTATTTAAAGAGATATCTGTTGATGAACATGTTTTTAATCATGGAGAAGGATATTGTAGATTCAAACACTAATAATACTGGTGTAAAAAAGGAAACTAATACATCTAAAAAAGAAGTTTCTGATAGTGATCCAGTGCAAAAGGTTAAGGAATATATTCATAGTAAGGATAAAACAATTGAGATTACTCCTTTAATGGTTAATCAAAATCGTATGAAGATGGTGAAATCTGGTGATTTAACTAAAGATGAATCTAAAATAGTTTTTGAATGGTTTAAAAAACAGGAGAAGGAGGCTAAAGCATAACCTCCAATAATCCTGTTTGTGTGGAATTAGTTTTCGCACAATTTAAATCATCAGGCAGTACTGGTAGTAATACTGTGAATTATGATGATGTGGATGGTTGGTGGTGTAGCTGTGAAGACTTTCACTACCGTAAACATGAGTGTAAACATATACGAGAATGTAAAAGAAGAGTGAGATTATGAATACTCAGGATAATTTTCCAGAAGTGGTTTCTGGCAGGATAACTACCCGGGCTAAAAAGTTAATGGATAAATATGGGTTAACTGTCAGGTTTTGTGTTGAACATTGTATTGATATGTATGTGAGCAAACAAAATCAACGTTTGCTTGAAAAAGACCAGTTGAAAGAAGAAATACGTTCTTTGAAATTAGATTTAATTGTTAAAGAAATGAGATTGGAAACAGTTGAAAAAGAATTAGGTGAGGCTGATGAGTGATAGGATTGCAGTTACTGTTATGGTGGATCCTGATGTGTGGAGAGCATCAAAAAATAAATTGTCTGTGACTCGTAGTGATTTTATTAATGAACAGTTATGTATTGCTATTGATGCTGCTGATGATGAAGAAACTGTTTTAAGAAATGAGATAATAGATTTGCAAAATGAGATTAATGTTAAGGAATCTAGGTTGTGTAAATTAAGGGCTGAGCGTTTGGAGAATGAGCGGAAAGAGGGTATGTTTGATGAGGT
>ENA-OOZY01000296-OOZY01000296.1-human-gut-metagenome-genome-assembly--contig:-NODE-296-length-40572-cov-3.497026_pt1 | contig 40572 bp, 31 predicted proteins | sample MGYA00241047_ERZ501410 | MGnify/ENA primary metagenome ERZ501410 (study PRJEB25962, sample SAMEA2042621) | human gut metagenome | biome: human gut; feature: human-associated habitat; material: faeces... | reverse complement strand
CCGGACGTCCAACCTCATCCCAGATCATTCTGCCGTGGTCCGGACGGATGTAGGTATCCGGGCAGGTGTCGTATACCGCCTTCATGATCTCGTAAAGGTCAAGATCGCCGTCGCTGGACAGATGTGCAGCCTCGCGGAATTTGTGGTAGCCAAGGTATTTTACGTTGCGCACGTGCAGACAGCCGATGCGGTTCATCTCGCCGAAGTGACGGATGATCGCCGGAATGTCGTTGTCCGGGTTGGAACCCAGAGAACCGGTGCACAGGCAGAGCGTGTTGCACGGTGAATCATGCAGGGCAACGATCTTGTCGTAGTCCTCCTGGCTGTGAGCGATTCTCGGAAGTCCGAAGATCGGCCAGCCCGGATCGTCCGGATGACATGCCATTACTACGCCGCACTCCTCGCAGGTCGGAATAATGCCGTCCAGGAAATACTTGTAATTTGCTCTCAAATCATCCGGCGTGATGGACTCGTAACGCTTCAGCGTAGTTTCCAGCTCTGCCAGACGCTCCGGCTCCCAGCCCGGAAGCGAGAATCCGTTGCAGTCCTCGATCGTCTTGCGAACGATGTCAACCGGTGTCATATCACCAAGCTCTTTTTCATCGAAGTAAAGGCTGTTGGAACCATCCTCCGGAATCTCACGCGCAAGGTCTGTGCGCAGCCAGTCGAATACCGGCATGAAATTATAAACGATTACCTTTACGCCGTATTTTGCAAGATTGCGAATGGTCGTGCAGTAGTTTTCAATATACTTGTCTCTTGTCGGAAGTCCCATCTTGATATCTTCGTGTACGTTTACGCTCTCGATAACCTCACACTCAAGACCTGCTTCGTGTACATGATCGATATAAGCCTTGATCTCGTCCTCTTCCCAGACCTCTCCGGCAGCCTTCTCATCCAGAACTCCCATGAGACCGGACATACCCGGAATCTGTCTGATCTGTTTCAGCGTGATGTTGTCACGTCCCTCACCGTACCAGCGAAATGTCATTTTCATAGCATTGTTCTCCTTCTCCATTTATATTTACTGCTTTTGGATAATATAAGTGTAACATATCTCTTCCCTGTCTGTCCACAACTGTCTACTAGTATACCAGTAGAAATTTACCTTTTGTTTTTGTCTATTTTTTACAAACCTTTACAAACATTTTTCTCCGGAAGCCCTTGCAAAAATATACGTTTCTTATTATAATGAACAAGATATTCCTGCGGTCTGTCCATTTCAGAGCCGCAGGCAATTTTATCAAAAAAAGAAAAGAGGAATCCACTATGCTTATTCCCGTTATACTGTTTATTCTTGGACTTGTCATTATCTGCATCGGCGGTGACAAATTTGTGGATAATGCCGTCATTGTTGCAAAAAAGCTCGGCATGTCCGAGATTATGGTCGGAGCTACCATTGTCAGCATCGGCACCACACTGCCGGAGGTACTCGTGTCCACCACCGCCGCATTTAACGGCTCCGCCGCAATCTGCGCCGGAAACGCCTATGGCTCCATCATCTGCAACACCGCGCTGATCGCGGGCATCAGCCAGCTCTGCCGTCCGTCGAAGGGCGTGGACAAAAAATCCTTCAACTGGAACGTCGGGCTGTTTTTCCTGTTCAGCATATTTTTATTTGCCGTTCAGTATTTCACCGGCACGATCTCCCGTCTGACCGGGCTTGTTCTGCTGGCCGGCTTCGTCATCTACACCCTCGGCTACATAAAGCTTGCCGGAGCCGGTTCCGCCGAAGCGCAGGAGCCGGAGACGGAAGAAACCTCTCTTCCGACCGCTCTGCTCATGCTGGTCTTTTTCGCCCTTGCACTGTTTATCGGCGCAAGACTGCTGGTCGACAACGGCACCATCATTGCAGAAGGGCTTGGCGTACCGGAGCGTGTGATCGCCGTCACCTTCATCGCACTCGGCACCTCGCTGCCGGAGCTTGTCACCACCATCACCTCCCTGCTCAAGGGCTATGCCAGCCTGGGGCTTGGAAATGTGCTCGGCGCAAACCTTTTAAACCTGCTGCTCGTGATCGGTATTCCGTCTGCGATCTCCAGCTTCCCGGTTGAGCGTCAGACAACCTTCATCGACGTGCCCGTATCCATGGCAGTCATGCTGGTACTTACCGTGCCGTTCTTTATCAAGAAGCGCGGCTACCGTCTGCAGGGGCTGGCGCTGCTGCTGATCTACGCCGGATACTGTCTCTACAGCTTTCTCTGAATTCTGTCACGCTTTCCCTCTACGCTGGAAGCGCGGACCACGAATAACAACATAAAAATTGCCTGGCATCAGAAATTCACTGCCCGGCAATTTTTATGTACAAAATAAATTTTTTCTTGCAATTCATCGAAGTCTTTCTGTCTCCTCATAAATGGAAAGGGCTCCTGAGATATTGATATTCTTTATATCCTCCTGTTCCGTAACCAGCACTGTTTCAATTTCTTCTTTTACATGCTTCTTTAGAATTTTTTCGAATAACCGCACACGCTCCTGCTGTCCAATAATAACGAACTTATCGCTTTCTGCAGGATTCACCCGGCGTGACAGGTCTATCATATTCATGTCCTCCCAGATCAGCAGTGCCTGGATAAAAATATCTCTGTCCCTTGCGGAATATCCGCCCAGCACGTCCATGAAGCGCACAAGCATCGTACTTCTTGTATAGCCGCCTGCCGTCCAGGAAGCTTCCGCGAGGCAAATCAGATCATCCTCCGTATGCTGCATCGGTTTTTCATCGGCAATTAATGATTTCCCAATAGAAGAATTTTCTTTTATCATCTGATAATATTGCCCGCTCATCGTCGTATAGCTTGCAGCTATCTGTGCCCGCTCATTGATTTTAATCAGTTTCGAATGCGAACTTAAAATGATGATATTAAAGGGCGGTTCAAAATAATTTTGATTTAAAACACCAATTGCCTGTGTCTCCTCTCCGCGCATAAAATCAAAATAAAAAAGCCGGTCTTTTGCGTTATCAAAAACAGAAATATCGTTTTTCAGTCCCCGGATATAGGTAACCGGTATTTTCGTGCCAGCCAGATCATCGTACACCGTCAATGCATTCCGCGCAAGCTCCCTGCAGTCTGCCGGAACAGGAGCATGCGGCAGCTCCTCAAAACCCATTTCTGATGTAAGCATCCCGTACGCAATAATCCGCTCTATATTATCTTCCGTGCGGTCAATTTCCGATAAGATCTGCCGGATGCTTCCCCATATGTCCATTTTAAGCTTTGTTTTATCATTTGACCTGGCGACGTCCTTAATGCCCATGTGAAGATATCGTTCGGCTATGCTTTTTTTGTCCTCAATAAAATAAATTTTTGTATTGGTCGTTCCACAATCCAGAATAATCTGCATGAGTTCCCTCCAAAATAACTCCTATATTGCGCCAACAGCAGCATATACCTGTGCCAGACTTTCCCCTGCCTGCAGACCGGCGCGCACTTCATCCTCTTTTTTTACCGTTGCCAGCGCCTGTTCTAAAACCTCTTCCACAATATCTTTGGGGATAATTACTACACCGTCAATGTCACCAAAAATATAATCGCCGGGATTTATGCTTACCCCGTCAAACAATACCGGTATCTGACACTCATTAATCTCACATCTGCCTTTTGAGGTTCTTGGATCCCTTCCCTTGTAAAATAACGGAAAATTCATTTTCTTTAGCTGTTTTATATCTCTGGCAAAACCATCAAGCAGCACGCCCGCTCCTTTTCTTCCAAGAACACCATTTGCAAACAACTCCCCAAATACAGCGCACGTATATTCTCCCCTGTTTACCAGTACATATATCTCGTCTTCCCCCAACTGATCTACCACTTTACACTGTGCCGTCAGCGGTTCCTCCGGCATCGAATACACCTGTGTGCCAATACTGGTAAATGCCGGCCCAAATATAACCGAATCATCCGTTAAAGGCATAATATCCCCAGAAATCGCCTGATTGCGGTATCCCATATGATCTAAAACATCGCAGATTACCCCGCTGTAAAGAATACTTTTAATATCTTCCACCGTATATTTCATGATCTTCTCCTGTATGATTTGCTTATCATTATTATTACTTGTGCTTGTAAACCTATTTTCCCCAATATATCGTTGACGGCGCCGTTGTAAACTGAATACAGCCAGTCTCCGTAATAACATAGCAGTCTTCTATATTATATCCTGCGTTTACCGGAGCGTCTTTCCACCCCGAATAAGGTGTTTCCAGCGTCAGCACCATGCCAGGCTCCAGTATCTCGTCATTGTTCTTCGTAAACATGGGTGTTTCACATATCTGCGTGGAAACACCTATCGCATGTCCTACATTTCCGCGCGGATAGTAAGGAATAAGCTCCGACTGTTCCACCTGGTTTCTCACCGCCTGATAAACCTCCGAGAATTTCACACCCGGCTTTAGCATGGAAGCGCCTGTCCGATTAGCCCGGTACAATATGTCGTAAATTCTTTCTGCTTTATCAGACACTCTTCCTATTCCCAGAGTCCTTGCTATGTCAGAGGTGTAACCGCAATACCGGAAGCCGGCGTCAAACTTAATTACATCGCCATTTTGTAATTTATAATCTCTCGGTATCGTTCCAAGTCCTATAAATTTTCCGACAGCCGGAATAAACTGATCATCTGAAACTGCGCAGTCCGGATCATTTTCCCAGGTATACTTTTTAAAACGGCGGTTAATTTCAATGGCATTCATTCCCTCTTTTAAATCCGCCGCAACCAGATTCCATGCCTTTTCGGTCAGACGTACCGCAGATGCCAGTGTTTCTATTTCCCATGAGGTTTTTATTCTTCTGGCACTCATTATAATGCTTTCCGCATTTATCAGCTCTGCATCATACTGCTGCAGCTCTGTCCATAATCCATGCGAAAGAAACATCATTTCCGTTGCTATGACAGGATGCTTCTCCGAACGGAAAATCATGCCCATTGCCAGCTTCAGCGCGGCATATATGTCAGTTGTTTTATCGCTTCTGGACAGTACACTGCCATCATCAATGAACGCGCCGGACAAATATGCCTTTACCGCAATTCCTTCTGTCGTTGTCTGTGCATTATCCTCTTCCAGATTATTGACAATCAGAGTAATCCTGCCCTGCCGCGGCACAACCGCAATCGTATCCCCGACCATATTACCATACTGGTATGCAAAATTACTGCGAAATCCCGTGGCATAAAATATATTATCACAGCGTACGAGAAGCAAATAGTCAGCACCTTCTTTTGCCATTGCACGTTGTATTTTCTGCTGAATTAATTCCTGTTCACGGCCTTTCAGGAGCCGGTGAATACATTTCATAAATCATCATCCTCCCAGATAGCTCTTTTTTATCTCATCACTGGCCTGTAACTCTTTACTGGTTCCACTTAAAACAATATGACCGTTTTCCAGAACATAACATTTTCTGGAGATTTCCAGTGCTACAAATGCATTTTGTTCTACTAATAATATCGGCAGATGCTTTTCATCACTTATCTTCTTAATAATAGCAAACATCTCATCTACAATAATCGGTGCCAGCCCCATAGAAGGTTCATCCAGCATCAGAAGCTTCGGATCTGCCATCAGTCCCCGTCCTATCGCAAGCATCTGCTGCTCTCCGCCAGACAATGTTCCGCCCGGCTGCTTTCTTCTTTCCCTTAATCTCGGAAAGATATCAAAAACCTCTTCCATATCATCCAGCAATTGCTTCCGGCTTATTTTTCTGGAATAAGCTCCCATTTCGAGATTATCCTGCACAGTCATTTTAGCAAGAATTTTTCTGCCTTCCGGTACATATACCACTCCTTCATGCACAATTTTATGGGAAGGCAGCTTCTCCAGGTGTACTCCGTTAAAAATCACTTCTCCGCTCTGCGGATGGCATAAACCTATGATAGATTTCATAAGAGAGGATTTCCCGGCTCCGTTTGCTCCAATAATGGATACTATTTCCTCTTCTCCAATTTCAATGTAAACATCGTATAAAGCCTGAATCGGTCCATAAAATGTATTTATCTTATTTACGCTAAGCATTACTTATCCTCCAGATTTATCTTTTTATAGTTTGCACCAAGATACGCCTCTATTACGTGAGGATTATTTTGAATTTCGTCCGGTGAGCCTTCCGCTATTTTGGATCCAAAATTAATTACAGTAATCCAGTCGCATGTATGCATAATAACATCCATGTTATGTTCGATAATCAATATTATGACGCCGTCACTCTGTATTTTCAAAAGCAGCTTAACCAGTTCCTGACGCTCGTTCGGGTTTAATCCGGTAGCCGGTTCATCCAGCAAAAGCAATTTCGGCTCACCCATTAAAGCTCTGGCTATCTCTATCAACTTCTGCTGTCCATACGGCAGATCTCTTACCGATTTATCTGCAAGATGAGCTAATCCGATATACTCCAGCTTGCTATAAGCCTTTTCAGCCAGAAGAGCCTCTTCTCGTCTTGCTGCAAATGGATTCGCCAGATACCGCATAATTCCCTGGTCGTCTCCTTCACCGCCCATCATTACGTTTTCCAGTACAGTAGATCTCCAAAACAACTTCAGATTCTGAAAGGTTCTGCGTATTCCGGTACGTGCCACCTGAAATTCCTTTAAGGGAGTAATATCCTGACCCTTCAAAACAATTCTTCCGGAGGTTGGCTGTAATGCCCCGCTTATAAGATTCAAGGTCGTCGTCTTTCCCGATCCATTTGGTCCGATCAATGCATTAATACAATTATCTTTTACGATCAGATCAAGATTATTAACCGCAACAAGACCGCCGAATCTTTTTTCCAGATGTTCTGTCTGCAAAATCACACCCATGTCATTGTCCTCCACAAGAATTATTCCTTTTTACTATTTTCCCAATGACCCTGTCTTTAAGGGAGACAATTCCATTCGGTACGAAAATAATAAAAAGAAGCATACCGGTACTAAAAACAAGCCAGTAATAATCGCCCAGAAAGCGCAGCGCTTCCGGAACGATCACAACGATCACCGCTCCAAAAACCGAGCCTGAAACTGTTCCAATTCCGCCAAGCATCAGCATCATAAAAAATTTAACCATGAAATCAAAGTCAAACATATCCGGGCTGATGTATCCCATCAGATGTGCAAACATCGCTCCTGCCACCGAGCCAAATACAGCGCATAGCGTAAATGCAGTTATTTTAGTCTTTGCAATATCAATTCCGCAGGAAGGCACGCCATCTTCATTATCCCGTATTGCTTTAAATGCTCTTCCCCATCTGCCGCTGAATATAATGTTTGACAGAAATATGGCAAATAAACATATTGCAAAATACAGATAAAAAACTTGTCCCTCATTTGTAAGCGTATATCCGAAAACTGAAAAATGTGGAATATTCCGCAGCCCGGTAGAGCCATTTGTCAGCCCGACCATATTGTTTGCAAGCAGCCGCACAATTTCCCCAAACATCATTGTTGACAATGCCAGATAAATACCTTTCACGCGAAGACTCGGACGTCCGAGAAGATTTCCGATAAAAATTCCCATTGGTATAGCTGCAAGAATGCCCACAAACGGTGAAACCCCGGTTCTCAGCGTAAGGATCGCAGAAGTATAGGCACCCAGAGAAAATATTCCTGCCATTCCCATATTGCTTTCGCCGGTGAGACCCGTAATATAATTCAGACCCAGAATTGCAATGATAAAAACAAGGATTTCGTCAACCAGCGTAATCATATAACGATTCTTGATTACTACCGGGATAAATAATAAAGCAACAATTAATAAAATATACAGTAACATACTTTTCTTACTTGTTTTTCTCATTATTTTTCTCCTTTCCCAGACAGTAATCTTTGACAATCGCTATGACATTCCGCTTTTTCTTTTTACTGACAAGACCGGCAATTCCACCCGGATTGATGATCAGAAAACAAATTAATATAACAAACGATACCACGTCCTTGTATGTGGACGGTCCGATCAATACATACAGGTTTTCAATGATACCGATAAGCAGTCCGCCGACAACTGCACCGCCCATTGTACCGAACCCGCCAACGACACCGGCGCTGAATCCCTTCATGGCAATGGTCCCGGACATAGACGCATTGATAGAAAACAGCGGAATGACCAGCATACCGATCCAGCCGCAGAGCATAGAGCTGATACCTACTGAAATAGCGATATTTTTGTTTACATCAATTCCCATTAAAGCCGCTACTTCCTTATCCTGAGAAACACAGGTCAGTCCCTTTCCCAGCTTCGTCTTTTTAAAGAAGAGGTTCTGGACAATCAGCAAAATGACAGAAATTATAATAATGATGATATTTACTCTCGGTATAATAATTGTTCCCATTGAAAACGTTCCAACCAACCACTTCGGAACGGTAAACGGTGCGGGACCCCAGATAATACGAATAGATTCTCTCATGATAATGGAAAGCATCAGGGTTCCGGTAACAGCATATATCCTTGTAGGCATTTTGCTTAAAGGCATAAATATCACCTTTGAAACAACCACTCCATATAAAAACATAGCAACTGTTGTTCCGATCACGCACAGTACAAAATTATTGCCAAATAAAACATACATCGTTCCGCCGAAGAAATATGCCCCTAATGTAATAAATTTATCATGTGCAAAATTTACAAGTCCTGTAGAATTCCATATTAAGGTATATTCAATAGCAACCAGGCAATAGATAAAACCCATTGCGATTCCCGTAACTAATAATTGTGCCAATGTACTTATCATTCATTTGTACCCCGATTTCTTAAATGCAGGCGGGCAATCCCACCTGCACCCTATTTTGATCAATATTCAGTAATAACTGTAATTGCCTGCGCTTCCTTTCCGTTGTTCTGTGCAACGATTACTTTGTGAACCATGTCATTGTACTCATCCGCATATAACTTTCCCTGGTTTCCTTCAATTGAAATATTGGGAATTGCATCAGCAATAGCCTGCCTGTCAGCGCTCCCTGCTTCTTCAATCGCCGCTGCGAGCATATATACCGCATCATAGTACTCGAAGGAGCTATTTTCCGGCTCGTCGCCATTGTAGCGTTCTTTAAACCTGTTCACAAATTCTGCATTATTTTCATCGGTAATAACGAAATCTGTTACCGCATAGGTTCCGTCACATATACTCTCATCCAGTGCCTCATAATAAGCTATACTCGTAAAAGTAGCTCCTCCGATAACCGGCAGGTCAATGCCAAGCTCGCGGATCTGTCTTGTAATAATTGCGGCTTCCGCCGGATAGCACCAGATGATGATCGCATCCGCCCCCGAATTCTTAACATTCAGGATCTGGCCGGTCATATCAACATCTCCAGGGCTATGCGCTTCCGCAGCCGCAAGCTTCATACCCTGTTCTGCAAGATACTCTTCTATAATTCCTTTTGCACCTATACCAAGATCCACGTTATTGTAAAGCAATGCTATATTCGTCGCTCCCAGATCTTCCACCAGATATCTGGCTGCAGCAGCGGCATTCAGGCGGTCAGATGAACGTGTTCTGTAAATATAGGGATTATCTAATTCACTGATGCTCAGCGCCGTACCGCCGACAAATGCCGGCATTGTATAATCCCTCATTGTCTGATCAACTGCAAGCACACTATTGGTCATATGCGGCCCAAGCATGGCCACAACGTCCTTGTTTTCGCCCATCTTTTTCGCAACAACTAACGACATGTCTGCATCACCCTGGTCATCCTCAACAACAACCTCCAGGTTCCGTCCAAGAACGCCGCCCGCACTGTTAATCTCGTCAATCGCCATATTAACGCTCTTGACCACACGGTCTCCCTCCAGAGCAAGGCTGCCAGTCAGACCAATAGACAGACCAAAGACAATGTTGCCATCACCTGCCTCTTCCGCTGCAGCTGCCATGCCCGTGCCCAGGATTCCAATCGCCAGACTTCCCGCCAGTAACTTTGCTAATGCTTTCTTCATTTTCATTTCCTCCCTTTTGGTTATTATTTAATGCGTGTTACTTCACACACAATAATCATTTTTTACTGCCGCCCTTTTCAGCCTTTCCATTGCTTCAATAATCTGAGTTTTCGCGCAGGCAATATTTATACGGATAAATCCTCTTCCGGCTTCCCCAAACAGCTCTCCCTCGTCAAAATAAACTCCCGCTTCTTTTGTTAAAAATTCATGCAGCTTATCATCCGGGATTTTAAGCTTTTTTATATCAATCCACGCAAGATATGTGCCCTCCAGCGGATACACTGTAACATTTGGGAATTCCTTTTCGGTAAACTCTTTTAATGCACAGTAATTGCTCTTTATTACCCGGCAGAGACTCTCCACATAATCATCCCCATATCGGTATGCCGTCTCACATGCGATGTAAGAAAACAGATTCTGTGAATACATGCCGCAGGCATCCAGATGATCCAGATATTTTCCCCGCATTTCCTCATTTTTTATAATTACATTCGCACATTTTAATCCCGCAAGATTAAATGTCTTATTCGGTCCGGTAAGAACAATGCTGTTTTCTGCGCACTCTGGCGCCGCTGCAACAAACGGCGTATGCTTTCCCTCCAGAATAAAATCGCTGTGTACTTCATCACAGATAACCAGTACGTGGTGTTTCGCACAGATAGCCCCCAGCTTTTTCAGTTCCTGTTCTGTAAACACTCTTCCCACAGGATTATGAGGATTGCATAGTATAAATGTTTTTATATTATTTTCTGTGATCGTCCTCTCAAAATCCTCATAATCGATCATATAATGTCCGCCGTGATCAACCAGATCACTGCTGACCACAACCCGTTTATTTTCTTCTATCGCCTCTCTGAAAACATAATACACCGGTTCCTGAATCAATATCTTATCACCGGGGCTGGTAAATGTCTGAATAGCCATTTTTGCTGCCGCAACATTTCCAGGAGCCTGTACAATCCATTCCTCATTTATCTGCCAGCCAAACCGGCGCAGCATCCACCCGCAAACGGTTTTTCTATATTCCTTCCCTTCTATACTATACCCATAGGCTCCATGTCCCGCCCGTTTCTGAAGCGCCATTATTATTTCGGGAAGTGTTTCAAATTCCATGTCTGCTACCCACATAGGCAGAACACGCTCATCATCCAATCCATCCCACTTCAGGCAGTCTGTGTTTCTTCGGTCTAAAACATTGATCTCCATTTAAAGAACCCCAATCTCTTTCAGTTTTTTCCTAATATCCTCTTTCTGCTCCAGGGTCGAAGCATTAAATGGTTTTCTCGGATACGCTCTCATAATGCCTCTCAATTCCAGGAAAGCATATATTGCTAACTGTGTTGAACCAGCCAGATACATGATATCCCGTATCTTGTTAATCTCCATCTGTATCTCAAGGCATTTTTCATACTCTCCGTTTTGTGATGTTTCAAACATCTCCATACACAATTCCGGAAAGGCATTCCCAAGTCCCGGAATAAAAGCTTTCGCTCCATACATACTTGCCGGAAGCCACAACGCTTCTGTACCCAGAGCCAGGTCAAAATCCGTATTCCGGAATGCTCTCATTAAATCTGCAAACTCCATAAGGTCGAAGGATGCCGCCTTACACCCTGCCACACCAATTTTCTGCAATTTCTGCATGGTATTAATCGAGACAGAATACCCGCTGAATTTCGGATTATTATAAATGTAAAACGGGAAATCTCTCCCGACCGCATCTATAACGTCCTTATAATATGTAACAACATCATCCTCTCCATAATGATAGTAAAAAGGCGCTACCGCAGAAGCTGCATTTACCCCTGCATCCTTCGCATAGTTTGTGAGTTCTATGGTATCTTTAGTCGTGATGCATCCTGTCTGTGCAACAATCTGCAGCTCTTTTTTCTCCTCCATTACAATATCAATGACTTTCTTTTTCTCCTCAACCGACATCAGCGGCCCTGATCCATACGATCCGCAGATAAAGACGCCATTCACCTTCCCATTCAAAAAGCGAACTAACGTTCTGATACCCTCTTCATCCAGATTTCCGTCCTTTTTAAACGGCGTGAGCATTGGCGGAATAACACCATACATTCTGTATTTCATCCCTCATATCCCTTTCCATCATTTGTTAATGTGCTTAATTATTAAGTTGGTTATATATTACCATGCATTTATTCTTTTGTCAATAAGCATCTTGATATTTTAAACAATAAATATTTAAGCTCGTTAAATAAAATTGGTATTTTTTACATTCCATCTTGAAAAATATGAAAAAATAATGCAAAATAAACACGAATTATGCAAAACTCCATTTCGGAAACGCACTTATATGTGTTACTATAAAAATAAGAATCATAATAACAAAAGGATGGTATATCATGGATAAAAAAAGAACTCTATTGATGGAAGAGATATGGGAATCTCAAAATGAAGCATGGGCGTTGATGAACGAATACGATTCTCTGCCTCATCAGTATGGAGACTTTGTTTTGCACCAGGCCGAAGCAGAGATGATTGATCTAATCGCGCTGCACCCTGATATCACGGTCACAGATCTGTCTCATATTCTTCGCAAAACACCAAGCGCCTGCTCACAGATTGTAAAAAAACTGAGAACAAAAAAGTGGGTAGATCAGACCCGTGACGAAAATAATAACAGACAATATAAATTAAAACTGACAGATGAGGGATACCTTCTTTTTAAAGAACATACCAAATTCGAAAATAATTGTAAGGCAAACACCTTTGATAAATTAAGCATTTTCAATGCAGATGAATTACAAACATTTCTCAAAATACAACATAAGCTCAACGAAGCATACGCCGAAGATGTAGAAAACAGTAAACAATAATTCTGCATTTGGCAAATGAACCCTTCTGTACATAGCAGGAAAGCAGATCAGCTACGCTTAGAACAAAGCCTGATCGCTTTCCTGTTATTAAGTTTTTCCGTTTAACTTCGTTCTGCTCTGTTTTTAAATATTTTTTGTATTTTGTGAATTCTTTATTATTTTCTGATAATTTTGCACTTTTTCAGTTCATATCTGCTTAATAGAAAAATATTTAATTTTTTTCAATTTTCCTGTTGACAAACCTTTATTTATCTGTTATTATAATCTCAACAAAAACAAATATAAATACTACAGAAAAGGAGGACGGACCACCGAAGAATTAAAGTAACACCCTCAAAAAGGAAATCGACCTTTTTAAAAAACGAAGCAGAGAAGGAAACAAACCTTTTAAAAAAATAAAAGACAAAGGATGAACACCTTTTAAAAAAAGAAAATTAAAGAAGGAAATCCTTTCAAAAAGAAAAAGAGATTTCAGAAGAACAAAACCAGAAAGTTTTTCAGAATGAAATCAAATCCTAAAAGGATCGGTTATCAAAAAGAATAAGCAGATTTTAAATCGGCTGGTAGTTTTTCAAAAAAAGGAATTGAATTTTCAATAAGAAGGATGAATTCTTTAAAAAAGGAACAAAACCTTTTAAAAAAATAACATATAAAAAGATTTTATCTGAAGTACGATAATCCTAAAAAGATAAGCATTTTTGAAAAGACAAGCGATTTTGGGAAGGGCAAATGATCTTGAAAAGATAAGCCATCTTGAAAGAATACGTGATTTCGAAAAGATAAGCCATCTTGAAAGAATGCAGATCAGAAAAGGATAAAATCAAAAAGCCAAAGGAAAAATCTCAGAAAGAGAAGGTACAGTCCAATGGAAGTCACAAATTCATAAAGAGCCACTCGATGAAAAAAGCAGTAATCGGGTGGCTCTTTATCATACCTGTATATTTTCTTTTCTCAAATATTCCCGCGCCAGGCGCACTAAAAAACGTCCACCGGATGTTTTTGTCGTATGCATGGCAATAAAAAACACGGCGTCCGCATATATGCAGAGCACCGTGCCATTTTCTTTTTAATCTACCAGCTTCTCCAACTCTTTCACCGCTTCCGTCTCACTAGACGTCTTGTGGTTCGCCTTGGCAGCATAGAGATTTACCGCCGTCTGCGATTTCTTGATCGGCTGCATGGTTCCCGCTCCGGCAACGCATCCGCCCGGACACGCCATGCCCTCCAGCAGATAGCCATTGTATTTGCCCTTCGTCGCCATCGTCAGCAGCTTGCGGCATTCCTTCAGCCCTTCCGCGTTGGCAATCTTGATCTCCTTATCCGGATACTTTTCTTTGATCACATTGACAACCGACTGCGCCACACCGCCGGATACCGCAAAGTTACGTCCGTCCGTGGAAGCGTCGTTTACGCCATCCGGATCCTCCGGCAGGTTTTGAATGTCGATATGCTTCGCATCAAAAATACCCGCCATCTCCTCAAAGGTCAGCACAAAATCCACGTCGCTGCGGATATCGCTGCGCATTGCCTCCAGCTTCTTCGCCGCGCACGGTCCGATAAATACGACCTTCGCGCGCTCGTTCTGGTTCTTGATCAGACGCGCCGTCAACGTCATCGGGGTGAGCGCCATGGATACGCAGTTTGCGTGCTTCGGGAACAGCTTCTTCGCCATCGTGGACCATGCCGGGCAGCAGGAGGTCGCCATAAACGGAAGCTTCTCCGGAACCTCATTCACAAAATCTTCCGCCTCCTGTACCGCGCAGATATCCGCGCCGATCGCCACCTCAAAGACGTCGGCAAAGCCCAGCTCCTTCATCGCCGCACGCAGCTTGCCCGGCGTCACCTTCGGTCCGAACTGTCCGACAAACGCGGGCGCCACCGCCGCGTAAACGCGCTCTCCGGTCTGGATCGCACGGATTACCTGGAAGATCTGAGACTTATCCGCGATTGCTCCGAACGGGCAGTTTACCAGACACATGCCGCAGGACACACACTTTTCATAGTCAATATCCGCCTTGCCGTTCGCATCGGTGTGGATCGCGTCCATACCGCACGCCGCCGCACACGGGCGCTCCTGCACGATGATCGCATGATAGGAGCAGACCTCCGCGCACTTTCCGCACTTGATACACTTATCCTGATCGATCACCGAGCGACCATTTGTGCGCTCCAGGGTCACAGCCCCCTTCGGGCAGACCTCCACGCACGGATGCGCAAGGCAGCCGCGGCAGCCGTCCGTCACAAACACCCGCTTCTCGTGACAGGCATTGCAGGCAAATTTGATAATGTTGATCAGAGGCGGCGTATAATATGTCTCCGCCTTGTCCGCCGCCGCAATGTTATCAGAAATCGGCGCATGCTCCGACGCGCTGCGGTACGGAAGTCCCATCGCGAGACGCAGGCGCTCGCCGACGATCGCACGCTCCAGGAAAACATCGTTTCGGAAATTCCCGACCTCCCCCGGAATGATCTCATACGGCAGCTCCTCGATCCTCTTCTCCACCGACCACTCGGTATGGTATGCCATACGCGCTACCTCGCGGAAAATCCGGTGACGGATCTCCCTGATTCGTGTTTCAACACCTCTCATAAAATATCCTCCCTTTATTCTTTACCGCGTCCTTCCTGTAAACACCGCTACAGAACGCGGACGCATAATAAACTCATGCTCGATTCTGACCTCTTCCTCTTTCCGATAGAAATAACGCCCTCTCTCATCGCCGGCCGTATTGACCGTCAGGTACCAGAAGCCGCGGTTCCTTCCGATCTCCGGAAGCGTGATCGTTACATCCTCCCAGTACGTATTGATCGCCACATAGACAAGGTCGTCCCTGCCCTTTTTGCGGTCGTATCCTGCAAAACAGACACCAAATGCCCTGTCATTGTCCAGAACCGTCTCCTTATTCGCATCCGTCTCATGCGTGTGCATCGCCATCATCCCGCAAACGGCATTCGGGAGCTTCCTGCTGATTACCGCATGTTCCCGGCGGTAATGTATCATAAAAGAGAAAAATTCAAAAAGATCCCGATTTTTCTCCAGCAGTCTCCAGTCCAGCCAGGAAATTTCATTATCCTGGCAGTAAGCGTTGTTGTTTCCATACTGTGTGTTGCCAAATTCGTCCCCCGCCAGAAACATCGGCGTACCGCGGCTGCACATCAGCACCGCGCAGGCATTGCGGATCATCCGGAAGCGCAGATCCAGCACCGCCGGGTCGTTCGTCTCGCCCTCCGCGCCGCAGTTCCAGCTCCGGTTGTCGTTGCTGCCGTCCGTATTTCCCCAACCGTTGCCCTCATTATGCTTCTCATTATAAGAATACAGATCGTACAGCGTAAAGCCGTCGTGACAGGTGAGGAAATTGATGCAGGAATTATAACCGGCATAGCGGCCGTTGTGCTCCTGGTAAAATCCGCCGTATAAATCGCCGGAACCGCAGATGCTCCACGCCGCCGTCGTGCATTCCCAGCAGTCCCCCTTTAAGAAGCCGCGGATGGAATCGCGGTATCTGCCGTTCCATTCCGCCCACCGGCAGCTCGCCGGAAAGCTTCCCACCTGGTACATGCCGCCCGCATCCCACGCTTCCGCGATCAGCTTTACATTGCTGAGCACCGGATCGTTGGCAAGCAATTCCAGAAGCGGCGGATTGTTCATCGGAGAGCCGTCCTCTTTTCTTCCCAGAATGCTTGCGAGATCGAAGCGGAACCCGTCCACGCGGTAGTTCACCGTCCAGTAACGGAGACATTCCAGAATCATCTGCCGCACGATCGGATGATTGCAGTTTAAGGTATTGCCGCATCCACTGAAATTATAATAATTTCCGTCCGGCGTCAGCATATAATACACCTTATTGTCAAAGCCCTTAAAGGAAAAGGACGGTCCCTGCTCATTTCCCTCCGCAGTATGGTTGAACACCACATCAAGAATAACCTCTATGCCGTTGTTGTGCAGATCCCGGATCAGCTCCTTCAGCTCGGTTCCCTCACGGTTATACTCGGTGGTCGACGCATAGCTGCTGTTCGGCGAAAAAAAGCTGACCGTATTGTAGCCCCAATAATCCAGCAGGCGCTTGCCGTCCACCTCTCTTGCCGTCATCGTCTCGTCAAACTCAAAGATCGGCATCAGCTCCACCGCATTGATCCCAAGCTGCTTCAGATACGGGATCTTCTCACGCAGTCCTGCAAAAGTACCCTTATGCTCGACGCCTGAGGATTCATGCTTCGTAAAGCCGCGCACATGCAGCTCATAAATGATCAGATCGCTCAGCTCTCTGTTCGACTGGCGCATCTCTCCCCAGTCGAAAATATCCTTCACGACGCGGGCATGATAGTGCTGCTCGCTCTGGCAGCCCCAGACACCCTGCCCGGTGACAGCGCGTGCATAGGGATCAAGCAGGATCTTGCTCTTATCAAACAAAAGCCCCTTCTCCGGCTCGTACGGACCGTCAATGCGGTATGCATACTCAAATTTCTCGATATCCAGACCGAACACGATCATCGAGTAGACGTCGCCGATCTTATACTCCTCCGGGAACGGCAGCACCGCATAAGGTTCATCCTCTCCCTTATGAAAAAGAAGAAGCTCCGCGGATGTGCCGTAATGTGTGTGGATCGTAAAATTTACCCCCACCGGGAGCGCTGTCGCTCCATTGATATCAAAGGAACCCGGGCGCACCGGAAAACCGGCGATTTCCCCCATCGGTCTCACCGATATCGGATAGTCCGGCGTGTAGGTGTGATTATATATTTTCATCTTTTGCCTCCAACATCAAGCCATGATAATATCATACCGTGCGGAGCATCATTTGTCAAATGGGACATCTTACATTTTGCTTATATATAGTACCGTTACTGTTCACTCCGTTCGCAGTAACCTTCGCAAATCCATTTAAAATTCGCTCCGCGAATGAGATTTGCTCACACCTGAATCACGTTCTCACGCCTCAAACAGCAGGTGTTTGAGGCTGGGGTGAAGTAACATAATACCGCGCCTGCGCGTTCCACAGCTCCGCATATTTGCCGCCCGCCTGTGCAAGCAGCGCCTCGTGCGTGCCGTACTGGACGATGCTTCCTTCATGGAACACGAGGATTTTGTCGCAGAACCGGCAGGACGCCAGACGGTGGCTGATGTAGATTGCCGTTTTTCCGCTGGAAATCTCGCTGAATTTCCTGTACACCTCATATTCCGAAACCGGATCAAGCGCAGCCGTCGGTTCATCGAGCACCATAAACGGCGCGTCCTTGTAAAGCGCCCTGGCGATCGCGATTTTCTGCGCCTCACCGCCGGAAATTTCAACGCCCTCAGGGTCAAAGTCCTGGTATAAATTCGTATCAAGTCCCTTCAGCATTTTAGAGAGCCGTCCCTCGAAGCCCGCCTCACGGAGACAGTCCGCCGCCTTCTCGCCGATGTACTCTGCAGCTGCGGCAACATTCTGCCCAAGGGAAAAAGCGAACAGACGGAAATCCTGGAATACCACCGAAAAAATGGACAGATACTCATCGTAATCGTACTTTCGGATATCGACGCCGTTCAGCAGGATCACGCCCTCCGTCGGGTCGTAGAGTCTGCACAGAAGCTTGATAAAGGTCGTTTTTCCGCTGCCGTTCATGCCGACCACCGCTAATCTTTCCCCTATTTTAAGCTTGATGTTCACATGCCGCAGGGCGTAGCTTTCCGTGTTCGGATAGCGGAAGGATACGTCGCGAAACTCGATGTCATATTCATTATCGTCCCGTTTTTCCACAGACAAAGAGCCCTGGTACATGGGATTCGGGATATCAAAATATGAGAAATAGCGTTTGAGATAGCGGTTGTTTATCAGCGCGCCCTGCCACGCCTTTACAAGCCCGGAAGCCGCCGTCAGGAGCAGCATTACGCAGGACACATACTGCGCGATAGAGCCGACTGAAACCCCGCCGCCAAGCGCCGCCCGGATGAGCAGCAGATAAACGCCAAACCGCAGCGTATAATTTAACAGTACAGAGACGAGGCCGTATCCCGCGCAGCGAAAGAGCATCGTCCGCTCCTGGCCGCAGATATCCTTATACTTTCTGTCTGCAAGATCAGCAAGCGGCTTCTCCATCGCATACAGGCGGATGTCCTTTCCGCTTGTATAGTGATCCAGATACTGCACATATTTTTCAATCCAGATATTTGCATCTGTAATGCCCGCAAAATATCCCATGCGCGCCTCTGCTGTTTTCCGGTTCATCCAAATGTCAAACGCCGCCGTCAGAAGCACCCCGCCCGCAAAGGCAAGCTTCGCCCACAGCGCGATTGCCTCCAAAAAACGAAGCCGTCAGCGAGACAGACGCAATGATCTGCGCCGCGTGGCGTATCGTTTCTTTCAGGCAGCCTGCCAGCATATCCAGATTATAACCCGTCTGGGTCTCGCTTTTTATGCGCTCTTTCAGAAGCGCGATTTCCCGGTCCTCCATGCCGGAATAGGCAAGCTCCATCGCTTTCTGCGCAGGTAGCCATTCTCTGCCGCACGCAAACTCCTTTTCTCCGATCTCCTTCTGCGCATTCAGCCACGCTTCTATAAGGCGCAGAACCGCCGCAAGAGAAACCGTCAGCACGGCATAATACGCAAGCGTCCGAAAGCCTGCGCCCGCTGTCAGCGCGTCGATCAGCCGCGCTGAAAAATAAATCGGCACATAGGGCAGCACCGCTGACACAATGCTTCCCGCTGTCAGACTGATCAGATACCGGCGGCTCAATGAATATAAAAGCTTTACCGCCCGGCAGATCATGTTCAGATGTTCTTTTAACGTCATTTCTGCACACCTCCCCTGTAATCCTCGCGATACCAGCAGCTCTGGATCTCATAAAGCTTTGCATATTCGCCGCCCTGCGCAAGCAGTGTCTCATGAGTTCCCTCCTCCGCAATTTTCCCGTTCTGCAAAAACAGAATCCGGTCGCAGAAGCTGGTGGACGCCAGCCGGTGCGAAATAAACAGGGAGGTTTTCCCCTCGGTCATATCGCGGTACTGGAGATAAATTTCATTTTCCGCGATCGGATCGAGCGCCGCCGTCGGCTCATCGAGCACCAGCACCGGAGCGTCCTTATAAAGTGCGCGCGCCATCATCAGCTTCTGCGCCTCGCCGCCGGAAAGCTCGGTGCCCTCCTTATTGATCTGTTTATCAAGACACGTATCAATGCCGTGCGGCAGCAGATCCAGCTTTCTGCCAAGCCCTGCTTTTCGCATACACGCCTCCGCGCGGGATTTATCCACGCGCTCTCCAAAGTCGCCCGCCACCGTCTCCGCCAGCGAGAAAAACGCGGTCTGCACATCCTGAAACACCGGCGAAAACAGCCGATAATAATCGTCGCGCAGAAAATCGCCCGCCGGAATGCCATCGATCCGGATCTCGCCGGCGGTGGGCTGATACAGCCCGCACAGCAGCTTTACGAGCGTCGTCTTTCCGGCTCCGTTTGCGCCTACCAGCGCCACGCGCTCACCCGGCCGGAAGGTAAAGCTGATATCGTCCAGCGTGTTTTTTTCCGCTCCGTCATAGCAAAAAGACACATGATCGAAGATAATTTCCGGCGCCTTTCCCAGAAAGTCCTCCGCGTGCGCCGCTCCGTTTCCGTCGCAGTCCGGCAGGTCGAGATATTCGCGAAAGTCACAGACAGCCAGACTTGCCGCCTGCATTTCGTTCCACGCAGTCATAATATTGCCCACGTAGGTGGCAAAGCTGGATATCGCCGCAAAATACAGCACAAACTGGTCGACGGTGATCTCGCCGCCAAGCGCCATTTGAAGAAGCACCGCGTATGCCGCGCCGTCGCGCAGAAGGATAACGCCCAGATCGGCAAGCCTTATCAGGAATTGCCGTCCGCTCAGACGTTTCTGCCAGGCAGCATTCTTATCGCTCAGCTCCCGGTAGATCTGCTTCAGCCACCCCGCCATTCCATACACGCGGATGTCCTTGGCGGCGGCAAAATCGCCGGATTTTTCAGCGGTGTAATTCAGCCTGCGGCTAAGGTCAGACCGTGCGGCGCGCGTGCGGTATTCGTACCGGTTATATGCGCGCACGCAGAGCCAGTTGATCGCCGGAGCAGCCGTCAAAAGAAGCACCAGCCAGGGACTGACAAAAGATATCACCGTGCCAAACAGGAGATAACAGAGCGCGTTCTGCAAAAGCGCCATGCTCTGCCCGGGCATCTCCAGAAGCTTTACCCTGCCCTCATATGACCAGAGAGCAGCCTGCGCCCGGTCGTGGAGATCACGCGTCGCTTTCTTTTCATACTCCTGATAGAAGCAGCGCATAGATTTCCTCTGAAGCGCTACATACTGCTTAAAGCGGTACCGGCTGAGATACGCCGAGCGCACGTTCTGGCAAAAATCCCGCAGAGCTGTCGCGGCAAAGGCCGCGCCAAGCAGAATACCGACCGCAGCTGCCGCACGCCAAAAGCTCTGCTTCTCTACAACCTCCGACACCACCAGCGCCGGCAGCCTGATTTCCGTCCACGCAAGGAAAACGGAGAGCGGAATCCCCGCCGCCATCAGCCAGAAGGACTGCGGCGCGTCCCGCAGCATATTTTGAAAGCTCCAGAGCGCATTGCCTGCCGCTGAACGATAAGGCTTTTTCTTATCCGTTAAATTTTTCAAAACACATCCCTCCTTTTGTTTCTGCTCCCATGATACCACGTTTTCCTCCAAAAAAAGAATTCGTGCACCAACCGCATCTGTCGGTACACGAATCGCGTTGCTGTTCACGTCGTTCACAGTAACCGAATCGCAGTCAAATCCGGCGGCAGCCTGTCGTCACAGTCGCACTGCCGGAACCAGAAACTCCGAGGTGAACGCCCCTTCCTCGCTGTTGTATTTCACCCAGCCGCCATGTTCTTTCAGAATCGTCTCAGCGCGCTGCAGCCCAAAGCCGTGAAAGCCCCTCTTGCCGGTCTTAAAAAGCGTGCCGACCTTCGTTTTCTTCGTGCCTGCAGAGTTGAGCAGATAAAAATACATCATACAGCCCTTCATGCTGATGGAAAGGCGGATGAATTTCTCCCCCCGCGCGTCCCGGCAGGCTTCGATCGCATTGCCAAGCAGATTTCCGATAACGATGCTCAGCTCCAGATCAGAGAGCAGCAGTTCTCCCGGCAGATTTGCCTGCACCGTCACTGCGATGCCCTCCGCCTTTGCCTGCGCAAGCTTTGCGGAAAGGATCGCATCCACCGTCACATTCCCTGTTTTTAGCAGCGTATCCACGCTCTGCAGATTCTGGTCAAGCTGTTCGATATAGGCAATCGCGCGATCCACCTCTCCGGCTTCCAGCTGCCCTTTCAGCGCCTGCAGATGATGATGAAAGTCATGCTTGTAGCCGCGCATTTCTTTATGGATGTTGCGAACCTCATCGAGATGACGCTTCGCCTGCTCCTCCTGCATTTCTACAAGCTTCAGATAAGTTCGTTTCAACATGGTTTCCCCTCAGTTTCCCGCGATAAACGCACGGTTGATATCATCGTACTTTCCGCGCGCAACCGGAATCTCCGCCCCGGTATCCAGCGTAACCGAGGTGCGTCTGATACAGATAATCGTTTTCAGATTAACAAGATAAGAGCGGTGCGTGCGGAAAAAATCCCCGCCAAGCTTCTGTTCAAAGGCGGAAATGTTTTCCTTTATGCGATATTCCTTTTCCCTCGTGTGGATTACAATATAGTGCTGAAATGCTTCCACATACAAAATATCGGATTCGTAAAGCTTAACCGTCCCGTCCTCGCAGGAAATTATCACAGACGGCGGCTCGACCGCCAGCCTTTCGGCGGCGCGCGACAGAACCGCAAAAAGCTTCTCCTTTGCCACTGGTTTCATGAGATAGTGAAGCGCGTCCACCTCATAGCCCTCGCTGACAAATTCAAAATGCGAGGTGATAAACACGATCTCCGCCCTGCTGCCCTCCGCGCGCACGCGTCTGGCAAGGTCGATGCCGCTCATGCCCTTCATCTCCACATCGAGGAGCAGAATATCATAGGCGCTGTCATCCCCGCAGGCAAACCAGAATGCTTCCGCGCTCGGAAAAAGCTCTGTCCTGCAGCTATTCTGATTTTTCCTTGCCCACTCGGAAACAATGCTTTTCAGCGCCTCCGCCTGCTCCGGCTCATCGTCGCAGATTGCGATCCGGTATGTCATATGCCTGCCTCCTTCCACCTGCCGCAGAATACCGCCGCAACCTCTGCGGGGCTTTCCTTTGCCCCGCTCTGCAGCCATTTCATCGCAGTGTTGAACAGCGCGCCGATGTACATGTACAGCTCATAGCGCTTAATTGAGCTGACAGGCATGCTCCCGGCTATCATCTCATGAAACTGATTTAATTCATCCAGCATCAGGGAGGCAAACCCGGACTCGTACAGGTTCAGTGCATACTCCCCATATTCTTTAAAAAATGCAAAGCAGCGCTCTACATGATGCTCATCGATACCATCAGACAGATCGTAATCCATCGTTATGCGGAAAGATTCCAGAACATCCCGGATCAGTGTCACCAGCACATCCTCTTTCGACTCATAATTCCGGTAATAGGACGCGCGCGCCACTCCCGCCTTACGGATAATCTCTGTCACGGTAATCTCTGAAATACTCTTCTCATGCATCAGATCAAACAGCGCGTCCGCGATACTCATTTTCACCCGCAGATTCTCCTGTGCTCTCTTATCCATAGCCCCTCCGTCCTGACGCAGCAGTCCCGACAGTTTCCCGTTACATTTTGATAATTACTGTTCCCTTCGTTCGCAGTAACTCTTGATACATTTTGCCCGAAATTGTCTCACGTCGCGTTCTTGCGAAGCCCAAAGCGACATGATACACTTGTCTCACGTTTATTCTATCATATTTTTTGAAACTGTAAAGCGCCACGTATTTGCACGCGGCAAATTGTTACTGTTTACTCCGTTCACAGCAACCTTCGCAAATCCATTTACAATTCGCTTCGCGAATGGAATTTGCTCACACCTGAGTCATGTTCTCACGCCTCAAACCCACAGGACTAGCTTCGCGTCGCAGCAGGTGTTTGAGCAGGTGTTTGAGGCTGGGGTGAACTGTAACGGCAAATTTTCACACCAGCAGGGAGGAAAAAGAATTTATGCGGACTGCAATTGTAACCGATACCAACAGCGGCATTTCCATAGAAAAAGCAAAAGAGCTGGGCATTTTTATCGTCCCGATGCCCGTCATCATTGGAGAAAATACGTATCTGGAGCACCAGACCATTACGCACGCTGAACTTTACCGCGCGATGCGGCAGCATCTGGATATTTCATCCTCGCAGCCCTCGCCCGGCTTCGTGACCGATCTGTGGGATTCTATCCTCGCCTCCGGCTATGATGAGATCGTCTATATCCCCATGTCCAGCGGTCTGAGCGGCTCCTGTCAGAGCGCGGCAATGCTCGCAAAGGATTATAACGGCAAGGTTTTCGTGGTTGACAATCACCGCATCTCCGTCACCCAGGAAACGTCCGTCTATGACGCAAAGCATCTTGCGGAAAGCGGATTTTCGGCTGCCAGGATCAAGGAGCGCCTGGAGAAGCACGCCTACGACGCCAGCATTTATATCAGCGTGGATTCTCTGGAATACCTGAAAAAAGGCGGCAGGATCACGCCCGCAGCTGCAGCCTTTGCCACGGTCATCAACCTGAAACCCGTGCTCACCATCCAGGGCGACAAGCTGGATTCCTTTGCAAAAATGCGCGGTATGAAACTATGCGAAAAGAAAATGATTGAAGCAATGCAGAAAGATATTGAGACGCGTTTTTCAGATATTCCGCACACACAGCTCGTCATTGCGACAGCCGGTACCTTTGAAAATCCGGCGGACGCCGAGCACTGGCGGCAGACCGTGCAGAACGCGTTTCCGGACTATGACATCCGTTACAGTCCGCTGTCCTGCAGCATCGCCTGTCACACAGGGATCAATGCTGCAGGAGCCGGCGTGGTGCGGATTGAAAAACGGTAAGAAATTCCAGAGAAAATGCCAGAGGTCATGTGCCTCTGGCATTTTTATGTACAGTCTGTCATTTTCTGAAGAGCCGTCCTCCTGCTGCGCAGGCTTTGTCATATTGCTGCGCAGGCTCTGTCATTGTACGGCACCCGTATGCTGTTAATCATCTGCGGAGAGCGTCCGCTCCTGCTCCGCCTGGATATCCGGAAACATGGAGAGCATCGGTTTTACCTTTTTGCCATGTATGCGGCGGTCTACATAGTTCTTTGTGCACTTCATAACAACCGGTGACAAAACGAGAACGCCGATAAGGTTCGGGATCATCATCATTCCGTTGAAGGTATCGGAAATATCCCATGCAAGCTGCGCTTCCATCACAGAACCCGCCAGCACGATGATTACAAACACAATGCGGTACACCGTCACCGACTTTTCACCGAACAGATACTGGCACGCCGTGGAACCGTAGTGGCTCCAGCCAAGCACGGTGGAGTATGCGAACAGCAGGATCGCGATTGCGATGAACCATGCGCCCGGCTTTCCGAAGGTCTGCTGGAATGCATAGCTCATAAGCGAGCTGGAACCAACCGCTTCCGCCGCCTCCGTCAGGGCACCTGTTGTCAGATCAACCGCACCGGAGCTTAAAATGGTCAGTGCCGTCAGTGTACATACCACGATCGTATCCGCAAATACCTCAAAGATGCCCCACATACCCTGACGAACCGGCTCCTTTACGTTGGAGCTGGAATGTACCATAACGGAGGAACCAAGACCTGCCTCATTCGAGAATACACCGCGCTTGAAGCCCATCTGCATTGCCATCGCAATACCAGCTCCGACTACACCGCCTGCCGCTGATTTCAGCGCAAACGCTCCTTTAAAAATAGAAACAAATACTGCCGGGATCACGCTTGCATGCATACAGATAATCACAACCGTGCCCACCAGATATGCGATTACCATGAACGGTACGATTTTCTCTGTGATAGATGCGATACGCTTCAAACCGCCAAGGATCACCGCAGCCACAGCTATAAATAAAATGATACCTGTTACGATCTGCGGAATATTAAACGCCGTGTATACGTTCATAACCATACTGTTTACCTGGCTCATGTTGCCAATGCCGAAGGAGGCAAGCAGACAGAAGCAGGAGAACAGAACAGCGAGGACCGTGCCGATCGTCTTGCAGCCCTTTTTGCTTCCCAGACCGTCGCGCAGATAATACATCGCGCCGCCGGCCCATTCGCCCTTCGAATTTTTCCTTCTGTACAGAATGCCAAGAACATTCTCCGAATAGTTCGTCATCATTCCGAAAAAGGCGATCAGCCACATCCAGAACACCGCGCCCGGTCCGCCGACTGCGATCGCGCCAGCCACGCCGACAATATTACCGGTACCGACCGTCGCCGCCAGCGCCGTACACAGCGACTGAAACTGCGATATTGAGCGATCCTGCGTGTGCTTTCTCACATGCTCATCGCCGAAGATCGCGCCGATGGTGTGTTTGATCCAGTGCCCGAAATGGGACAACTGGAAAAACTTTGTCATACAGGTCATCAGAACGCCGACAAATCCCAGAAGTATCAGCGCCGGCCATCCCCAGACGATGCCGTTTACAAAACTGTTTACATTGGTAATCGTTTCAATCATAATACTTTCTCCCTCTCTCTTTCATAATCCTCCCCGAAAAATCCCCTCAGATGTCTGCCAAAAATGCCCCTCCGCTTTTATTTTCATGGAAAGCAATTATCTGAAAACTCCTTTCCATGGAAACAAAAAAAGACGGAAGAAACAACTTCTCCCGTCTGAAACACTCAAATAAGACCAATCATCTGATCGCATTCTCTGTCCTTTCGCCTGAGAGATTCGCGCAATGCGCTTTGCACCTTCGGCACCCACCTCTTCGTGGGATTCTCCAGAGTGCAGTCCATATCCGGTCCCGTCCGATATGCTCTGCTGTCAGAACACCGAACCCCTGTAAGTGTTACTCCTTCGGGAAGGCGCGCCTTTCTCCCGGCTATATCAACCTGCACATATTTAATTTACCCTATTACCTTATCACAGTGAGAAACTATTGTCAACTTTGATATTTATTTGACGATCCGTCATCATAGTCTTCGTGTTATTGTTCACTTCGTTCGCAGTAACCTTCGCATATCCATTTTTAATTCACTTCATGATACACAAGACGTATTTTTAGTGAAGACTTTAATTATTTCCTGTCCTCCACCGCCACAAAATCCGTATTTGTACGCCGGACGGATGATCTTGTTTGCGCTGATCAGCTCCTCTAAGCGGTGCGCGCTCCAGCCAGGCATACGCGCGATCGCAAAGATCGGCGTAAACAACTCCTGCGGGATGCCGAGCATCGCATACACGAAACCGCTGTAGAAATCAACATTCGCGCAGACATTTTTGAAAAGCTTGCGCTGCTCCATGATAAGCTGCCCAGCCAGACGCTCCACCAGCTCATAAAGCGCAAATTCTTCCATCATGCCCTTTTCCTGCGCAAGATCCTTCGCAAAGCGCTTTAAAATAACCTCACGCGGATCAGACAGCGTGTAAACGGCATGTCCCATACCGTAAATCAGGCCGGAATGATCGAAAGCTTCTTTATTCAGTATCTTCTTCAGATAGGCAGCGACCTCCTCCTCGTTTGTCCAGTCGGAAATATGCGCTTTAATATCCGCGAACATATTCTGTACCTTAAGGTTTGCGCCGCCGTGACGCGGTCCCTTCAGCGAGCCGATGGATGCCGCCACGGAAGAGTAGGTATCGGTGCCGGAGGATGTGACAACATGCGTCGTAAAGGTGGAGTTATTACCACCGCCGTGCTCCGCATGGAGGATCAGCGCGATGTCAAGCACCTTCGCCTCCAGCTCTGTGTACTCGCCGCTCGGACGCAGCATCAGCAGGATGTTTTCCGCCAGCGACAGCTCCTTTTTCGGATTGCGGATCAGCAGTGTATCATCCTTGCGGAAGTGACGATATGCATGATAGGAATAAACCGCGATCAGCGGAAGCTTCGCGATCAGCTCCAGGCACTGGCGCAGAACGTTTCTCACGGAAATATCCTCAGGGTTTTCATCGTAGGTGTATAAGGTCAGTACGCAGCGCTGCATTGCATTCATCATATTGTCGTTGGATGCCTTCATGACCACATCACGCACAAAACGGCTTCCCAGCTCCTGCATCTCCTGCATCACATTAAGAAATGTTCTCAGCTCCTGCTGCGTCGGCAGTTTGCCGAAGATCAGCAGATAGACCGTCTCCTCAAAACCAAACTTACGCCCCTGCAGTCCGTTTACGATATCAGAAACATTAATTCCCTGATAATAAAGCGCTCCCTCCGCCGGAATCTGCCGGCCGCCGACCAGATCGTAGGCAACCACGTCTGAAATCTCCGTCAGACCGGTGAGCACGCCCTTACCGGCGGAATCGCGCAGACCACGCTTTACATCGTACTCCACATAAAGGTTCGGGTCGATGCGGTGTCCGTTGAGAAGCTCTTTCTCAAGCCTGCTCCAGTCACACTTTAAATCTTCTATACTTGTCATTTCAACATCCTGCATAAACAGCACCTCCTCATATGCAAAGACACCGGTTGCGGTACATCTTCGTAACCGGTGTCGGCAGGAATTCCCAGAATTCCTTTTCATATTACACGAAAATAAGTTATCCTGCAACATTTTTTTCACCGGTACATTTTCCTGGCCATTTTTTATAATAGTTCTTATCTATTTTTTTATCTCATTTCTCACAAAAGCGCTGTGACTTTCCCCCTCGTCGGTTGTTTTCTGATTATAGAAAACGGCGCTTCCTGTCTGTCCCTTGCTCACATCCAGAACGGCCGTCTCCCCGGAAAGGATACCGTTTGTTATACTGTGAATGCTCTCCAGCCGGTAGCGCATGGTTTTTTCCTCCGATACGGTATACCAGCCTGCCGGCACCGTCAGGCTTACTGATTCCGAGGCTTTGCCGGTGTTCTGTGCATCACTCTGCATAAACGCAACCATCCGATAATAAGTGTGCCGCTTTCCAAGCACATCCTCCCCACTGACGCAGAAGGTGAAGGTGGGGTTGCCGTGCGCCCACACAATATCGGCGGCATCGATCTCCTTTGTGAGGATAATCTGCGCCTCCACTGCTCCCGCCGGAAGCTTTACTGTAACAATATTGGTCTCCTTCTCTTCGTACAGCGGGCTGCCCTGTGCCCAGACTGTCTTCATCCGCGCTTTGTTTGGTACAACGTACCAGCGCCTGTTTCCGGAAATCTGCTCGTATGCGCTGCAGTCATATCCGTCCTTCAGGCGGCAGGTAATATCAAACCGCAGCGTCTGATTATCCAGTGCGGGCGGATTTTTCTTAAAATCACAGGAGATCACAACATTCTGTCCTGAGACGGATGTCGTCCACTGCGAGGCCGCCGTAAACTTTCCCGACTCATTGCTAAATACCTTTGCCGAAATGTATTCCAGGCACGGCTCCAGCTCGTCCGTCAGCACCATCTGTACCGGTTTCCATATTTCTTCATTGTGCGGTACTGTCTGAAAAACGCTGAATACGATTGTTTCCCCGGCATCGGAAAGCTGTTTTTCCCGCATGCTCTCCGACTGATCCAGCCCCTTTACCGGCGCCGAAAACGATGTCCGCTGCACCGACGCCTGCGTGGTCACTTTATTTGAAGTCATTGAAACAGCCGTCTGCCCGCTGTGTTTGCTGGCAAGTGCAGCCGTGTTTACCACCTTATAAACGGCTGTGTTCTTTGTCTGTGTAGGCTTTATCTCCTCCGGATCCATCCGCACCTTAAACACAAAGGTATAGGTCCGCCCATACAGAGCGGCACTCTTTAGATTAACAGGCGTGATGCTTACCGTATCATTCTTTTGCACGCACTGAAAGCTGCCCGCAGCATTTTTTCCGCTTTCCAGACAGGTGATCTTCATTGATCCCACATAATCCACGCCTGCCGGAAGCACATCCTCAATTACCAGCTTCTCATAATAATTGTTAGGTGTCTGCCAGGGAATATATTGCTCGATCTTATAGTAATATTCCGAGGTGATCTTCGGCAATGTATTCGTCTGTTCCCATGAAACGCCGTCATTTGACACATACTTTTTCGGATATGCGGAATCCATCGGAACCGGCACATCCACGTCCGACTGCCTTACAATGCCAAGCGTCACCTCATCCGGTTTGCCGTTTTTCAGTGATTCGTTCCTCTTTGCAATACTCGCCTTACTCACACGGTAATCCGAGCTGTCCTGAATATGATCCCGATACCCTATCGCAACATAATAGGTGGAGCAATTTTTCAGGACAAAGCCCACATTTCCCCTCGTATCGTTTGCCGGAAGCTGTCCCGATGCCGTCACAAACAGGTAGGTATTGCCGTCCGCTTTTGATACCTGTGATTTATAATATACCGTAGAATTCGCCGACTGGTAAAGTTTCTTCGCTATGCTGCCGGTTTCCGTGCGGATACCAAATCTCTGGGAATTGTCGATCTCCCACCACTGGAACCGGCTGTTCACTGCAACTGCCTTCTGCTTAGCATCTCCGTGCTTAAAATATTCCATCTTCATTATATATTCACCCATAGTCGGCATGAAATACCACGCAATTTTGCTCCGGCTGAATCCCATAGGCGGATAGGACGGCACCTCCGCGCCGTCACTTCCCGCGTATGTTTTGTTTGTGTAGGCAGTAACAGTCATTTTCAGGTCATACCAGACGCCATCCTTAAACAAAATCTTCTGATAGACTCCGCCGAATTTTCCCGCCGACGCATTGTTGGTCGGATAGAAGATATAGATATCTCCGTCTGATTTCGTCATCGTTTTTACTGCGCTCCCTGCAGTGTTAAACGGTTCAAAGGATGAGATGCCGCTGTACCAGGTCGCTGCCCGGTAGGCGCCGTCCAGCTCGGAAGTACTCATCAGACGAAAGCCGCTGCCGGAAGCTGTCACCGGATTTCCGCTTGGTGGCAGCGCTGCACGCGCAGCCAGCAGCTGTATCCCCTTCAGGCTCTCCAGTCCAACGTCTGCTTCCTGCCCGGATTCTGTATCGGATTCTGTATCAGATTCTGTACCGGCTTCAGACGGATCCTCCGTCATCCCGGATTCAGCCTCTCCTCCCGGCGTTTCCGCCTGCCCGTCCGGACTTTCCGTTTCCGGCGTGTCAGCTTCCTCCTCTGCATACAAAAGTGAGAACCAGCCGGTTTCCTCCGTTTCAAAAACAAATGTAACCGAACGCTTTTCATCGTCCAGTATCATCCGCTTTCCCGGAATTTCCCGAAACTCATCATTTTTCCCCTGCCAGGCGATGTGTAAAGCTTCCATCCAATCGCTTTCGACTGGAACTTCGGCAGAATCCTGCACCTGACAAAACGCCTGATAGATATCCTCATCACAGATCGTCAGTCGGATCTCTGCCTCGCCCGGAAGACTTATTTCCGCCCCCTGTGCATCCGTAAACAGCAGATAGTATGGGAGAAATATCTGTACATTTTCCACTGTTTTCTCAGGAAGCGCCTGATCCCATGCGGCAAGCAGAGCATCTTCCAGTTTTTTACAGTGCATTTCTTTTTCTTCCGTTTCTCCGATCATATCCGCGATGCAGAGTACCCGGAAGCTCACGTCTTCCGCGAATAACTCTCCTTCTTTTAAGAAAATAAATACCTCTGTATCGCCATTTGTATCCGCAAGTACAACTCTGTCCCCCGGCTCTGCGTCAACTCCCATTTCCGTGCCGGATTCCTCTGTATTCCCGGATTGATCGGACATTTCTGTGTCCGGGTCCATATCTTCCCATCGATCCTGCCCGTTTTCTGTGTCTGTCATTTCTGTTTCCGCATCCGGTAAGCCCGGTGTTTCTGTACCGGATTCCCCGCTGTCATTTTCCTGCTCCGCCCCGGATGCCTCCTCTGTCATCGGCTCTGCACCGGAACTTCCCGGATTGCTGTCGTTTTCCTCCTCTTTGCCTGCTGTTACCGGTATGCTGCCCGTCCCTTCTGTGCCGGCTATTTCCGGTGCGCTGCCCGTCCCTTCCGTGCCGGCTGTTTCCGACGCGCTGCCCGTTCCTTCTGTGCCGGCCGTTTCCGGTGCGCTGCCCGTCCCTTCTGTGCCTGCTGCTTCCGACGCGCTGCCGGTGTTCTCTTCTGTGCCGACTATTTCTTCCTGCGCACTGCCAGCCTTCGTTTCCATGCCAAATGCTCCTGATGTATTAACCGTCTCCCATTTGGGTATTCTTTCCTCTTTCATTCCTCCTTTTTCCTCAGTCTGGATATCATCTTGCTTTCCTGTCCCTATTCCCACCAACCCCTGTGCTGCCACCTGCACAGGGAGGGCGGGAGTAACTGCCGTCATCACCGCCAGAATCCCCGCGGCAATACGGCGTCTCATGAATTTTTCAGACTTCATGACGTCATTTCCTCCTTCATCAATATAGCGACTGCGTTTTTACTCTTCTGGTAAGTGTGGCGAAATACCAGGACTCTTCGAAATGTATGGATACTATATCATGTTTTTGTGATATTGTCAATATGATATATGATTTTATTTTTTAAAATATGATTTTTTCGCCGGCGCACGGCACCCTGCTGCGTGGGCTATCCGCAGTTCACTAAAATACGTCCGCCGAACGTTTTTGTCGTATGCATAGCAACACAAACCAGAGGCAGGAATTTCCTCCTGCCCCTGGTTCAGCTCGCTCATCTTCTCTGCGGCAGCGTTATTTGCCGCTTTTCTTTTTTCAGCCCGGAATGGTGTAATTGCCGCTGTACACAACCATGTACAGGATGTTTTTGCATGCCTGACACATTGCGGGTACCAGCATCGCGAAATCCGTATCACTGCACGCCTGCTTTTCTCATTTTCCGGCAGAGCAACACGCCGGTCAGCAGCAGCACCGGGAAAACGATGCCCGCCAGAATACCCATTTTCAGATTATCCCCGAGCGCACTCGACACCATGCCGACCAGCGTCGGACCGCCGGAGCAGCCAAGATCACCGCCAAGTGCAAGCAGTGCGAACATCGCGGTGCCGCCTCTCGGAAGAGCCGCGGACGCCTTACTGAAGGTGCCCGGCCACATGATTCCCACGGAAAGTCCGCAGATTGCACACGCCACCAGGCTGAGCTGCGGAATCGGCAGGAGTGAAACGCCCAGATAGGCGAGAATACAGAGGCAGCTGCTGTAAATCATAAACTTATCCAGGTTGATGCGATCGCCATATTTTCCATAGAAGGCTCTGGAGGTTCCCATGAGGATCGCGAACGCCATCGGTCCCGCCAGGTCGCCAAGGGTTTTGGAAATGCCCAGCCCTTTCTCCGCGAAGGTCGACGCCCACTGGCTGACCGCCTGTTCGCTCGCGCCCGCGCAGACCATCATGATCAGAAGAATCCAGAAAATCTTAATTCTGAAAAGCTCATTCATCTTAAGCCCCGTCTCTCCCTCTTCCATCAGGCTTGCAATCGGAACCTTCGTAAATACATACGCGTTGCACGCCGGGATGATCGCCCATATCAGCGCCATGATTTTCCAGTTCTGCGTGCCAAATAGCTGGAAAAATACCGTGGACAGGAACACCACACCCACATGTCCCCAGCAGTAGAAGGAATGCAGCATACTCATCGTCTTTTCTTTATTATCGGACGGACATGCTTCTACAACCGGGCTTACCAGGACCTCCAGCAATCCGCCGCCGACTGCGTAGATCATTACCGCGATGAGAATACCGGCAAACGGCGACGGCATTACCTCCGGCAGAACCGTCAGAAACACAAGCCCTGCCGCCGACAGCACATGCGCAATGATCATCGACGCGCGGTAGCCGATCTTATCGACAAACCCCACTGACAAAAGATCCACCAGAAGCTGCACGCCGAAATTAAAAGTAACGAGCAGCGTGATCTGCGAGAGCGGAATGCTGTAGCTTCTCTGGAACGTTAAAAACAAAAGCGGCACAAAATTGTTTACGATCGCCTGCACAATATACGCCGTAAAACAGGCGGTAATCGTTTTGTTGTATTGATTTTTCATAACCTTTCTCCTTCCCCGGACGGATATCCGGCATCTCTGAACGGGCTATTGTTCACTCCATTCACAGTAACCCGAACGGCTACATCATATCTCATTTTTCTTTTAAAATCATTGCACAAAATCACACATTTATGGTACAATATCGCAAAATCATTTGCTAATGCATTATGACTTCCGGCACTGAAAGGAAACCGCCATGAATATCTGGACAGCGATCAAAACCGACGACACGCTCAATGAAAGTGTACAGCACGGAGATACCGACTACCCATTCGCTTATTATATGGAAAATATCTGGGACTTTGATTTTCACTGCATGGACTGGCACTGGCACCATGAGCTGGAATTCTTCTCCATCACAGAAGGCACCGCCATCTGCTGCGCCGGAGCAGACAGGCTGGAGGTTCCCGCCGGATGCGGTATGTTTATTAACAGCGGCGTTCTGCATCGCTTTGAGGCGCAGGCAAACACCTGGATACCGAATATCGTATTTTCGCCCTCCCTGCTGGCTGCGGAAAACAGTCTGATTTACCGGAAATACATTCTTCCCCTTCTGCACTCCGGCATTTCCTGGCAGTTTTTCTCCCCAAAGGTCACCTGGCAGAAAGAAATTCTGGATATTCTCTCGCAGATCTATCATATGCAGGAGCAGGAAGAAGGCGCAGAATTTTCCACAATGCGTCTGCTTTTCAACCTGTGGGATATCCTGGTTAAAAACCTCAGCATCTCCGCAAATTCCGGGACGCTTCCGCAACTGGATCATCGTCAGGCGCGTCTTCAGATTATGATGCAGTACATACACGACCATTACCAGGAGGAGCTTACCCTGCAGAAAATCGCCGACGCCGCATCCATCAGCAAGAGCAGCGCGCTGCAAATTTTCCAGACAGGCATTCACTGCTCGCCCGTGTCATATCTTATCCAGTACCGACTCGCGCAGGCAGCCGACCTTCTTTACACAACAAGAAAACCTGTCTCCGCGATCGCGCTGGAAACAGGCTTTACAAGTGCCGGCTATTTCTGCCGGAAATTTAAAGAGCGTTATCAGATGAGTCCGAACGAGTACCGGGCAAAGTAGAATCAGAGTTTTCTCTTCCTCCCCTTTGCAATGCAGTTTTACTAAATGTTACCGCTCTCCTCCGCCAGATAGACCTCATAGATTTCCGTCAGCGCCGCACCGGACTCACAGACATGATCCTGCACAGCGATTGCCTCGACGGGAATCTGAAGGATATCCGAAGCTGTCAGCTCGCCCTCCAGGTAATTGACAAGCGTCACGCTCTCAAACAGCGGCGCGGTCTTTTCCCCCGGTTTCACAAGTTCCCGGTATCCGTATATGAAGTTTATGGAATCTGCTGTGCGTTCTGCCGCGATCCGCTCCCAGCCTTCCGCAGCAATGAAAGAAAAGATTCCGATGTCCGCCGGCGGCTCCTTCCTATGCGTCTGCGGATTTACCACGGAAATGCACTTTACCGGAACGGACACCCGCAGAAAAATCCAGGCATCGCTTTTCCCCGTATTCGTTGCGGTTGGATTCTTGGGCACGACACTCCCCGGAACGAGTCCAAGCGCGTTCTCCGGCTGCCAGGAGGGTTCCGTCAGCTCAACATCCACCGACCCGGACGAGATCAGATTGACAAGCGCCTTTGGATGTTCTGTCAGATAGGCATTGGTCAGTCCGGAGGAGGCCGCAAAAAGAGACACTCCCAGGAATGCCGCTGCCGCTTTTTCTGTTTTCATTGCATTGTTACCCCCTTTTCCCGGATTTTCAGTATATTTACAAGAATCATTTTTATCAGTACGAGCCAGAGAAACAATCCCGCAAGTATCAGCTTTTCCCCAATTCCTCCAAACAGCATGGCAGCATAGCCCAGACAGGGCACGGTGAATCGAACGACGCCCATCACTTCCTCCTCATGCACCAATCTTCCGTCCGGCTGCTCATTGGCATCTCCCTTCGCCGCAAGGACGCGCGCCTCTTCGTCCTTTCCGGCAACCCTGTGCGTGACATATACGCCGCTCGCACTGGCGCAATAGGTGATGATGTCGCCTGTTCTGATGTTTTCAAACGCTGTTTTTTTCACATAGACCGCACTGCCCACAGGAATCTCCGGCATCATGCTCGCGCTGAGTACTGTGTAAACCTCCAGTCCGAAAAGCTGCGGCGCTGCCACCGCCGCCACGAACAAACATGTTATCGCCAGCAGGCAATCAATCATCCTCGTTATCACTTTCATGTTCCTTCCTCCTGTCCCTGCGCTCCGCCCACACAGCGATTGCCGCCGCAAACGCACTCGTGACAAACAGCGCCGCCCACATCAGAATACGCGTGCTGTCCGCTGTCACCGGAACCTGCATCTTTGTCACACTGCCGTCCTCTCCGCGGGCGGAAAAAATCCACGCCACCTTTCCGGTCAGCTTTTGAAAGCGATTGTCCATCTCCGGCGAGAGGCTTAATTTCACGGTCAGATCTCTGCTGCGCCCGGCTGCAAATTGCCCAAGGCTGATATCCTGCAGCATAGACGCACTGCCCGGCGCTGCGCCTGCCTGACTCGTCTGCACCGGCGCTGCACCGCCCGAATCCGCACTGTCCGGCGAACCGCACACAGCGCCCCGATAAAGCAGCCTGCCGCCCTCTGTTATCTCAATCACCGCATATTTTGTGAGAAGCTGCCGCACCAATCTGATCTGCTCATCACTCATGCTCTCCTGCTCTGTCTGCTCAGCGCGCAGAAAGATTTCCACTGTTTCCATGCTTTTATTCTCCACTGCTATTTTCTGTGTGCGTCCGCACCCCGGCGTCAGATTTTTAAATGCCGCAAATAAATCTGTATTTCTGCTGTTTGTCGTAAATCCCTGCGCTTTACCAAGATACGTGACTGCCGTCTTTTCCGCTGCCGGAGCCTTTGGAAAGACAATGCCAAGCTCCTCCAGGCGAACTTTCCAGATGGACGCCGCATCCTTATCTGCCTGCACCGATTCCATACAGACAATAATTTCTGCGTCCTTTCCCCTGTATTCGTTTCCGGCTTTCGCGGAAAGCGTGAAAGACTCCATCAGCGGCTCCCGCGTCGTCTCCCCTGCCCGCAAAATTTCTCTGTAATAAAACCATCCGTCATCCTTCTGTTCCCAGAAGCGGCTGTTGAAGCTGATCTCGATCATATCCGGATTCAGCCCGTCCGCCGTCCGCAGCTTTCCGTCCGCATCCCGTACCCCAAATACCTTTGTCACCGAAACGCGTACAAGAATATCCACCGTACCCTCATTTTTCACATGTACCTTCTTTTGCACCGTTTCCGAAGGATTTACATGCGCGGGCACATTATATTCTTCCACGATCTGCGCCTTGTGAGCACATTGTCTGTCCGGCTCTGAATGGTCCAAAACGCATATCCCATAAATGTCACTGACACAGCAAACAATATTGTCAGCAGAATTGTTCCGATTTTCCTTCCCATACACCTGTCTCCACATTATGCACTCCCGGACGCGGAGCCTGCATCTGAACGCAATTCTTCATCCAGAGCAGCCAGCGCTTCCTTCTGTCCGGCAAATCCAGATGCCTGTATCGCTTCCGCCTTCACGATAATCTGAAAATCTCCAAGCGTCTTAATCTGCTCATTTTTCCACTCGGTCGGCAGAGCAAGCGTCGTAAACAGCACCGCCTCCCCGCCGATTTTCAAAATGCCCTTGCCATCTTCTCCCATGTAATTGCAGACAATTTCATTCTCCGTCGACCGCTGTGCATCGACCTCAAAAAGCGGATTGATCATAGGCAGCAGCTCAAGCTCCGCAAGCGTATAGCCCGGAATCCGCCCCTGTACAAGCTTTTTGGCCGTGCCGGTCTGCTCATAAGAGCCTGTATATGTGCTGTCATAGCGTATCATTGTCTTCATCAGCGCCAGACGTCCGGCGTCCGTTACCGGCGTACCGCTGCTGTCCGCCAGAAGGATCCGCATCCGGGCATAGCAAGGCTCTTCTCCGTTTTTCGATGATGTAATATTCTTTACCGTCGGATTTTTATACACGCTGTAGCCCGGATACACATTCACACCATCTCCTTCCTCCGGGTTCCAGTCCGGCTCCTGCAGCCCGATTTCCAGATCGCCCACTGTAAAGGTATTTGACAGACTCTGACGGCTGGTCAGATACGCCAGCGTTCCCTGTATGCTGACAAACACAAGCGCCAGCAGCATCGCCGCGATGCCCAATGCTTTTACCATAGTTTTCCTTGTTTCTGTATTTTTCATGCGATTTCCTCCCACGCTTCCTTTATTGTATTTTTTCCACACTGCACCGCCTCCGCATACACATAAATATCAAACGGCGGTATCTCCCCTGCATCCTGCCTGACGGTAACGCAGTCAAACAACGTGCCGGTCTTTTGCCCCGGCTGCAGCCGCTCCTGCCAGTAATAGTATCCGTCCTCTCCCGCCTGCCATCCCGGATTGATCACAAGCGCCTCACAGTAATCTTTGGCATCGCTGTCCGTAAAATGAACGGCTGCCCGCACATAACAGTCAATATCTGAACTGCTGCATATGCGCGGTGCTTTTACGATCACTTTCCCGGGGGTTACCTCCCCGGGCGGTTCAAATTTTTCATCAATGGTAATATCCACAGCGGATACCCCAAAGCGGTTCGCCGCGTCATCCCGCGCGGTCAGATAGGCATACGACACCCCTGCACCTACGCCCAGAATAAGCGTACCTGTCAATACGGCCATCATAAAATATTTCATTTTTCTGTGTACATTCCTTTCCCTGTTTGATTTACATTTCTCTGAGTCTCTGGCGGATCCGCCGGAAATTGATATGGAAAAGACTTTTCCATCGACTTCTCCTACATTATAGCATATTCCGTTTTGTATTGCAAGTACTAATTATCATTTTATTTATACTAATATCATATTGTATATTTGTTTCTAACTATCTGCATGAACAGGAGCCCGGACGCATAAAATAAACAAACCATATCCGGAGCATTTCTTATGAAAAAGCTTTCTCTTGCCCTGATTCCCGCCGGCTGTCTGCTGCTTTGCGCCGCCCTGCGCTACCATAATGCCGCTGACGCGCACCGGGCTGCCGGTGAATTTCAGAATTTCACGCAATCCATGTTCCAGAAGGAAATCACCGCCAGCACCCTCTCCCTGCATTACACGCTGGAAAATCCCGCCGACTACGGTATCACCGACTATCCGGTAACGTTCGGCGACACGGAGGAAATCTCTCTGGTAGCCTCGGCGTCGCGCTCCGCGCAGCAGTATCTCCAGATGCTCTCTGAGATCTCCTACAGCGATCTTTCCCTGCAGAACCGGATTACCTATGACATCCTGCTGCTTGGTCTGGAAAATGAAAAAAGCGCGGAAACCTTTGCGCTGTACAGAGAACCCCTCGGTCCGACCATCGGCGTACAGGCGCAGCTTCCGGTATTGCTCTCAGAATACGCCTTCTCCGATAAAGCGGACATCGAGGAATACCTTGCGCTGATCGCCCAGACAGATTCTTATTTTTCTTCCATAATAAAATTTGAACGCGCCCGCTCCGCCGCCGGTCTTTTTATGAGCGATAAAAACACCGACGCTATCCTTGCGCAGTGCCGCTCGTTTATTGGCTCCAGCGATTCAAAAAGCAACCTCCTGGTGACAATTTTTAATGAAAAAGTGGACGCTCTTAATTTCCTGTCTGTCAAAGAAAAGGCGCAGCTCAAAGCCGAAAACCGCAAGGCAGTGGCAAACCATGTGATTCCCGCCTACGAGCTCCTGATCGAGGGGCTGGAATCCCTAAAGGGCACCGGTCAGAATGAGAATGGGCTCTGCTATCTGCCCGCCGGAAAAGCGTACTATGAGTATCTGATGGTAAGCTCTGTCGGCTCCTACCTCCCCATTGACGCAATCGAACGGCGAATCCGCAAACAGCTTTCCGACGATGTGCTCGCCTGCCGCGACCTGCTTTCAAAATACCCTTCTGCCGCTTCCGGCGCCGATCTTACGGATATTCCGACGGAGCCTGTAGAAATTCTCAACGAGCTGCAGCAGAAAATGAGCGCCGACTATCCCGCCGCTCCGAAAACCACCTTCTCCGTGAAATATGTACATAAATCTCTGGAGGATTTTTTAAGTCCTGCCTTTTATCTGACGCCGCCCATCGATAATCCGGACGCAAATGTCATTTATATTAACCGTGCCGGCGTTTCCTCCCCGCTGGAGCTGTACACCACACTGGCGCACGAGGGCTATCCGGGGCACCTCTACCAGAATATCAGCTCCGGGAATTACCTTGACCCGGTGCGCGCGCTTTTTTCCTTCGGCGGCTATACGGAAGGGTGGGCGACCTACGTGGAAATGGGCAGCTATGATTACGCCCTGCCCGCTTCCGCCTCCGACGAGGCGAGGGCAGGCGTCGAATACGCCCGCCTGAACCGCTCCGTGATGCTCGGTCTTTCCTCGCTCCTTGATATCTGCATCCATTACCGCGGCTACACGCGCGAACAGACCGCAGCTTTTCTGCAGAGCCTCGGTTTTGCAAACCCGGACAGCGCCGACGCTATTTTTGATGCTATTATAGAAGCGCCCGCTAATTATCTGAAATATTATCTCGGATATCTGAGCTTTCTGGATCTGCGCAGCTATTGTGAGGAAAGCTGGCCGGATGTTTTTGAATTGAAGGATTTTCACAAACAAATTCTGCAGATTGGTCCGGCACCGTTTCCGGTGCTGGAAAAATATCTGAAGCTGTATTACACAACAAAATAATTACTGTTCACTCCGTTCGCAGTAACCTTCGCAAATCAGGCATGAACCAATGTCATTTAGTTAAGGCAATTGAAAAAGATCAATCTGAAGGTCTAAC
>ENA-OOZY01000293-OOZY01000293.1-human-gut-metagenome-genome-assembly--contig:-NODE-293-length-40686-cov-4.819768_pt1 | contig 40686 bp, 36 predicted proteins | sample MGYA00241047_ERZ501410 | MGnify/ENA primary metagenome ERZ501410 (study PRJEB25962, sample SAMEA2042621) | human gut metagenome | biome: human gut; feature: human-associated habitat; material: faeces... | reverse complement strand
CAGAGCACGTGATTTGTAATCTCGGGGTCGTTGGTTCGAATCCGACAAGAGGCTCGAAAGAAAAGCAGATGATACGAAAGTGTTACCTGCTTTTTTCTTTTTGCCCCGCAAAGAATCCTCTAATTTATTTAAAATCTACACATCGGCTTGCCCTTGAATCCAACTATATTTGTACCTTTGCACATTATTTCTAAGAAAGATGGCAGAAAATAGAGGTTACATGCAACGATACGCAATGCTGTTCGGTACCTATATGGGAGGTTTCTGGATATTGAAGTTCATACTCTTTCCTGTGGGGCTGTCGGTTCCTTTTTTACTTTTCCTTTTCATGGGACTCACGCTATGCGTACCTTTTATGGGATATTATTATGCACGGATGTATCGTAATCAGGTATGCGGAGGCGGCATCAGCTTCCTGCATGCATGGATATTCACCGTTTTCATGTATATGTTTGCCGCGCTGCTTGCCGCCGTGGCACACTACATCTACTTCAGGTTCATAGACCACGGATATGTGATAAACACGTGCGAAACGATGGTAGACACGCTTGCCCAAAGCAACATGCCGGGAATGGATTCGTACATCGCCACCTATCAGGAAGCTTTGGAGACAGCCCGACTACTCAGCCCTATCGACATTACGCTACAGATGATATCGTCCAATGTATTTTGGGGTTCGATACTGGCTTTCCCCACCGCCTTGTTCGTGATGAGACGCAAGAAAGACGACGCTCCGGCAGAGTGACGGAACAGCAAAAAGAATTGTTATTTCAATTGTAAAATAGAAAAATCATACATCAATGGATATTTCAGTTGTCGTACCACTATATAATGAAGAAGAATCACTCCCCGAATTGTTCGCATGGATTGAGCGGGTGATGAATGCCAACGGCTTTTCATACGAAGTGATTTTCGTTAACGACGGAAGTACCGACCGTTCCTGGCAGGTAATCGAACAATTGCAGGCACAAGCTCCGGACAAGGTACGGGGCATTAAGTTCCGCCGCAACTACGGGAAGTCGCCGGCATTGTTCTGTGGTTTCGAACAAGCACAAGGCGACGTCGTGATAACCATGGACGCCGACCTGCAGGACAGCCCCGACGAAATACCCGAACTCTACCGCATGATTACCCAAGACGGCTATGACCTCGTATCGGGCTGGAAGCAGAAACGTTACGACCCGTTGTCGAAGACCCTCCCCACCAAATTGTTCAATGCCACCGCCCGCAAAGTATCGGGCATCAAAAACCTGCACGACTTTAATTGCGGACTGAAGGCGTATCGCAAAGAGGTGGTCAAGAATATAGAAGTATACGGCGAAATGCACCGCTACATCCCTTACCTGGCCAAGAACGCCGGCTTCAAGAAAATCGGCGAGAAAGTGGTGCACCATCAGGCACGCAAATACGGAAAGACCAAGTTCGGGCTGAACCGTTTTGTAAACGGGTATCTGGACTTGCTTTCCCTTTGGTTCCTTTCCCGGTTCGGCATCAAGCCCATGCACTTTTTCGGATTGCTGGGTTCGCTGATGTTCATCTTCGGCTTCATAGCCGTGGTCATAGTGGGTGTCAGCAAGTTGTACTACATGCACCATGGCATGCCCTACCGCCTTGTGACGGACTCTCCCTACTTCTACCTCTCGTTGACCTCCATGATTATCGGCACACAACTGTTCGTGGCAGGATTCCTCGGAGAGCTGATTTCACGTAATGCCCCGGAACGAAACAAATATCAAATAGAGAAAACCATTTAACGATGAAAAAATTAGTCAGACTTGTCATACTCGGAGCTATCCTTTGCCCGATAATAAGCATAGCTATCTCCTGCTCGGAGGAGGCAGATTGCTCCATGACGGCACGCCCCATGGTGAATTGCATTCTTTATAGAGTAGACCCCGAAACCCAATACGTGGAGAACGACACGCTCGACTCGCTCACCGTCACAGCATACGGCACCGACTCCATCATCATCAACAACCAGAAGAAGGTACACGACATCTCCCTGCCACTGCGCTATACGGAGGATTCCACCAAGCTGATATTCAAGTATAGCCGGACCAAGAGTGACACGATGGTGATACGCCACACCAACACCCCCTATTTCCTATCGATGGATTGCGGCTATCAGATGAAGCAGGCCATCACAAGCGTAACGTGCACCCGCATCTCTCTGGACTCGATATACATCAAAGACAATGAAGCAGGCATCTATGGAAAGGAAAATCTTAAGTTATTCTATTAGTCTGGCACTCTGCCTGCTGATGTTCCTCCCCCTACGGGCGCAGAACGGGAATCCTACCGTCCCCCCCCAGGGAGCACCTCCCAAGAAGGAGAAGAAGGACGCGAAAGAAGAAGTGCACTATCCGTTATACAACGGCATGTCCGTCGGCTTGGACTTGTGGGGAATCGGAAGTTCCGTATTTGGAGGAGATTTCCTGAGTTCCGAAGTGGCCGTGGATGTAAACCTCAAGAACCGCTTCTTCCCTATTGCCGAACTGGGATATGGCTCCACGGACACCTGGAGTGACAAAGGCATACACTACAAAAGCAACGCCCCCTACTTCCGCATAGGAATGGACTATAACACGCTATACAAGAAGCAGCACGGACACATGCTACTCGTAGGCTTGCGTTACGGTGTAAGCAGCTTCAAGTACGATGTAGACGCCTTGGGACTGGACGACCCGATATACGGTGGCATCGTAGGCAATCCGAATCTGGACGACGAGATATGGGGAGGCAGCCTGCCCTATAACCATAAAGGAATGAAAGGCTCCATGCAATGGGCGGAATTTTGTGTCGGTATCCGGGCGCACGTCTGGAAGGCATTGTACATGGGCTGGTCACTACGCTTCAAGTTCAAATTGTCCGCCTCGGCCGATGAATACGGTGACCCGTGGTATGTGCCCGGTTTCGGGAAATATGGCTCCAACACGATGGGAGTAACCTATACGATAACTTATAAACTACCTCTTTAAGCGACTTATGACAGGGTTAGAGATTTGGCTACTGGCCGTAGGACTTGCGATGGATTGTTTCGCCGTTTCTATAGCCAGCGGAATTATATTGAAACGCGCCCGGCTGCGCCCTATGCTGGTGATGGCCATCAGCTTCGGCTTTTTCCAGGCTTTGATGCCTCTGCTGGGATGGATAGGCGCCAGTTTTTTCAGCCACCTGATAGAAAGTATTGACCATTGGATTGCATTCGGTATCCTTGCCTTCCTGGGCGGACGCATGATAATGGAATCCTTCAAGGACGAAGATTGCAAGCACGAGTATGACCCTACCAGCCTGAAGGTGGTGCTCGCTCTGGCCGTGGCAACCAGCATCGATGCATTGGCGGTAGGTGTTTCGTTTGCATTCCTCGGTATCAAGCAATTCTCGGCTATTCTTTCCCCCATCGGCATTATCGGTTTTGTATCATTCGCCTTGTCGATGGTCGGCCTGATGTTCGGCATCCGTTTCGGATGTGGCATAGCCCGCAGACTGCGCGCCGAACTTTGGGGAGGGATTATCCTCGTCATCATCGGTACCAAGATATTGGTAGAGCATCTCTTCTTTTAATTAAAAAGTAAAAACTCAGATAGGATATGGAAAAGAAAGTACAACGGAATTTTTTATGGATTGCCCTACTGGTACTGGGAACCATCTGGATACTTGCCCGCCACAACCAAGTCACTCCTTATCAGACGGATAACGGACTGATATTCGGTACGGTATATAAAGTGACTTATCAATGTGACCAAAATCTGAAGGCGGAGATAGAAGCGGAACTCAAACGTTTCGACGGTTCCTTGTCCCCTTTCAATGACACGGCGACCATTACGCGCATCAACCGCAACGAGGACATTGTGCCCGACACATTCTTTACCAACGTCTTCCGACGTAGCATGGAAATCTCCCGGGAGACCGATGGTGCCTTCGATATCACCGTTGCCCCTCTTGCCAATGCCTGGGGATTTGGGTTCAAGAAGGGTAACTTCCCCGACTCTGCCATGATAGACAGCCTGCTGGAGATGACAGGATACGAAAAAGTAAAATTGTCCGATGAAGGGAAAGTGGTGAAAACAGACTCGCGTATAATGCTCTCGTGCAGCGCTGTGGCAAAAGGATATGCAGTAGATGTCATAGCCCAACTTCTGAAGAAGAAGGGTATCCGCAACTTTATGGTCGATATAGGCGGAGAAGTGGTTGTTCACGGGCAAAACCCTCAAAATGGACCTTGGCGCATCGGTTTGAACAAGCCGATAGACGACTCACTGGCAGTGAACCAGGAACTGCAAGCAGTGCTGCTAGTCACGGATTTAGGCATGGCTACATCGGGCAATTATCGCAACTACTACTATAAAGACGGAAAGAAATATGCGCATACCATCGACCCGCGTACCGGCTATCCGGTACAGCACAGCATCTTGTCAGCCACCGTCATTGCCAAAGATTGCATGAGTGCAGACGCCTATGCCACGGCATTCATGGTGATGGGGCTGGAAGAAGCAGAACGCGTGGCGGATGCACATCCGGATATCGACGCCTGTTTCATTTATACGGATGAAGAAGGAAAGCTTCAAACGTTCTTAACAAAAGGAATGGAGAAGTATATGAAATAATGTGCAAATGCGATTAACCCATCATTTATAAAATACAAAATATACCGCCAGTACCAGACATACAAAAGCGGCAAAATGATTCCAATGCAGCGTTTCCCCCTTGAAAAGAACCGTTGTGAACACCGTAAAGATAATCAAAGTGATTACTTCCTGAATCACTTTGAGTTGCATCAATGAGAACGGGCCTCCATTGCCTAAAAAGCCTATCCGATTGGCCGGAACCTGGCAAGAATACTCTGCCAAAGCTATTACCCAGGAAAACAGCACCACGGCATACAACGGCCAGTTGGAGATGACTTTTGTCTCTTGTAGCTTCAGATGCCCATACCAGGCAAACGTCATGAAAATATTAGATACAATCAATAGCAAAATGGTATAAAATGCTTTCATATAGTGATTAATGATTAGTGATTAATGATTAATGATTGCAGGCAGCAATTCCTCTTGCACATTCGTCATACTCCCCCATAGACTATAGCGTGCCTCAGGATTCATTTCCTCCAATTGTTTCAGAATGCCTTTCATTGCACTACGGCTGGATTGTGACTCATACGGACAATTCTTCACCTGCTTACGATACCCCCTCACTTGCGCCAACTCCATCAAATCCGCCTCATGTACCAGACACATCGGACGGATAATCGTCATATCAAACTTCTTCATTACCAGCCGGGGGGGCATAGAGCTGAACGCTCCCTGATAGGTGATATTCATCAGCAAGGTCTCCAGAATATCATCCATGTGATGGCCTAACGCGATTTTATTGCATCCCTGCTCCTTGGCTACGGTAAATAATGCCTTCCGCCTATTCCAAGAGCAAAGAAAACAAGGAGACTTGCGGGTATCTGTCGTGGCATCAAACTCCGTTTCAAAGAGAACAAAAGGCACTCCCCACGACTCTACGTACTCCCTCAGATAGTCCACATCGCTTTGATAAGGTATATTCTTCATCACTACATGTACGGCGACAACGGAAAAACGGGGTTTATAGACACGGGCACGCCGTGCCAACAATTCCACCAGCGCCAAAGAGTCCTTGCCTCCCGAAAGCCCGATAAGAATCTTATCGCCGTCCTCTATCAGCCCATATTCCACCACACCTTTGCTAAACCGCTTGTCTATGCGGCGCAACATCTTTTCTTCTTCAGTAAATCGTGCCATTGATACGAGTTATGAGTTATAAGTTATGAATTATAGCTCTTCCGGTTGCAAAAGTAAGGCAAAAGAACGATTTAAAGAAGAATTAACAAAATAGAATTACGGAAACCAGCTTTATTCACGATAAATTTGTATTTTTGACCTTCTGAACAATCAGCATGTATCAATATGAATAAAAAATATATCCTTTTCTTTCTATTCGGCCTTTTGAGCATAACAATTTCCGCACAAAGCCTGGCAGAAGCCAAAGCCTTGTACGAGAAGGGAGAATACGAAGAAGCCAAGCCCACTTTCAAGAAACTCGTCAAGACACAACCTGGCAATGGAAATTACAACCTATGGTACGGTGTATGTTGCCTGGAAACCGGCGAACCCGCAGAAGCCTTGAAACACCTGGAAAGCGCCGTCAAGAGACGCGTCCCCAGCGGGCAACTCTATTTGGCCCGGGCATACAATGATTTATATCGGTTCGAAGAAGCCATCGAGACTTATGAGACCTACATTTCCGACCTGAGAAAGAGAAAACGCTCCACCGAAGAGGCCGAACAATTATTGGAAAAAAGCAAATCCAACTTGCGCATGCTGAAAGGCGTGGAAGAGGTCTGCTTCATCGACAGCTTTGTGGTAGACAAGGAAAAATTCCTGGATGCATACAAAATCAGCCCCGAATCGGGCAAGCTGTTCATGTACGACACCTACTTCAATGATTCCGGTAAGGAAGGCGGAACGGTATACGAAACGGAGCTGGGCAATAAGCTATATTATAGCGAAATGCAACCGGACAGCACCCTCAGTATCCTTTCGCGCAACAAGTTGCTGGACAAATGGAGTGATGGCAGCTTGTTGCCCGGAAGCATCAACGAGGCCATGAATGCAGACTATCCCTATGTACTTACGGACGGTATCACTATCTACTATGCTTCGGATGGCCCTGGCTCGATGGGAGGATATGATATTTTCGTCACCCGTTACAATACGAATACCGACTCCTATCTGATGCCGGAAAATGTGGGCATGCCGTTCAATTCGCCCTACAACGACTATATGTACGTCATCGACGAATTCAACGACTTGGGATGGTTTGCCTCCGACCGCTACCAGCCGGAAGGCAAAGTGTGCATCTATGTATTCATTCCCAACTCATCCAAGCAAGTGTACAACTACGAAGGGATGGACCCGGACAAGATGATATCATTGGCGCAACTTCACTCTATCAAGGACACATGGACGGACACCGATGCGGTAGAGGCCGCCCAAGAAAGACTTCGGACTGCTGCCAACGCAAAGCCGCAGACCACCAAGAAGCATGATTTCCAATTCATCATTGACGACCACTCCACCTACTACCAGCTGGACGATTTCCGCTCCCCGCAGGCCAAAGCCTCGTATGGCAAATACAATCAGCTGGAGCAGAGCTACAAACAACTGCAGGAGAAACTGGAAGATATGCGTTCGGAATACTCCCGAGCCAACAAGCAGGAAAAGGACAAGATGTCCGCCGCCATCCTCGACCTGGAGCAACGTGTACGGCAATTGTCCACTGAGATGGAGCAAACTGCCATTCAAGTGCGCAACCTGGAAAAACAAGCCACCAAATAAAGACAACTATGGATATACTCATTATCGCCTCATTGATTATAGGAGCAGTAATCTTGTTCTTAGTGGAATTATTCGTAATTCCGGGCATCAGCGTTGCCGGTTTTCTGGCAGGAGGTTGCATCATCTTTGCCAACTACTATGCCTTTGCCTATATGGGCACCACGGCAGGTGTCATTACGCTTATCATATCTGCCCTGGCTTGTATCGGCTCGTTGGTATGGTTCATGCGCTCCAAGACACTCGACAAAATTGCATTGAAAAAAAACATCACCTCCAAAGTAGACCGTAGTGCCGAGGAAAAAGTCAAGGTAGGCGATATAGGCGTAACCACTACCCGCCTGGCTCTTATCGGCTATGCCGAAATCAACGGAGACATCGTGGAAGTAAAGTCATCAGACGGCTTCCTGAACGAAAAGACTCCGATTATCGTAGACCGTATTGCCGACGGAGTCCTCTTAGTGGAACGGCTCAAGCAGTGAAATTTCTGAAATCAACCTATTATTTATAACTAACAATTAATATTTAATCTCATGGATCCAAGCACAATGTATTTAACCGCCTTCCTCATTATAGGAGGCATTATTTTCCTGGTACTTTTCTTCCATTATGTACCGTTCTTCTTGTGGCTGTCTGCCAAAGTATCGGGAGTAAACATCTCGCTGGTACAACTTTTCCTGATGCGCATCCGTAATGTCCCTCCTTATATCATTGTGCCCGGCATGATTGAAGCTCATAAAGCAGGATTGCAAAACATCACGCGCGACGAACTGGAAGCGCACTACCTTGCCGGAGGTCACGTAGAGCGGGTGGTACACGCACTGGTATCCGCCTCTAAAGCCAATATCGAGCTGCCGTTCCAGATGGCAACCGCCATCGACCTTGCCGGCCGTGACGTATTCGAAGCCGTACAGATGTCCGTTAACCCCAAAGTAATTGACACCCCTCCCGTGACAGCTGTTGCCAAAGACGGTATCCAGCTGATTGCCAAGGCCCGTGTAACGGTGCGCGCCAATATCCGCCAATTGGTGGGCGGTGCCGGAGAAGACACGATTCTGGCCCGTGTAGGCGAGGGTATTGTGTCTTCCATCGGTTCGTCAGAGAATCATAAGTCTGTATTGGAGAATCCGGATTCTATCTCCAAACTGGTATTGCGCAAGGGGTTGGATGCCGGAACAGCATTCGAAATTCTGTCCATTGACATTGCTGATATTGACATAGGTAAGAATATCGGTGCCGCCCTGCAGATAGACCAAGCCAATGCCGACAAGAACATTGCTCAAGCCAAGGCAGAGGAACGCCGCGCCATGGCCGTAGCCACAGAGCAGGAAATGAAGGCAAAGGCCCAGGAAGCCCGTGCCAAAGTTATCGAGGCAGAAGCGGAAGTACCCAAGGCCATGGCCGAAGCATTCCGCAACGGCAATCTGGGTATCATGGACTATTACCGGATGAAGAATATAGAAGCCGACACTTCCATGCGCGAAAACATTGCCAAACCGACGACGGGCAATACCAGCCAGCCGTTGAGTAAATAACCCGGAAAGTAACTGACGAAACGCCGGAACCGGTGAACAAGAATCGGTTCCCGGCGTTTCTATTTATAAACAAAAGATTAAAGCCTCAAGCATATGAAGAAATATTTCGCCTCTTCCGAACTGATCATCAATGAAGACGGTTCTGTATTTCATCTTCACGTAAAGCCCGAATGGCTGGCAGACAAAGTCATCTTGGTAGGCGACCCCGGACGGGTGGCACTGGTTGCCTCCCATTTCGAGAACAAGGAATGTGAAGTGGAAAGCCGCGAGTTCAAGACTATCACCGGTACTTACCAGGGGAAACGTATTACGGTGGTTTCCACCGGTATCGGATGTGACAACATCGATATCGTGATGAACGAACTGGATGCCCTGGCAAACATCGATTTCGAGACGCGCGAAGAAAAGCCCCATCTGCGTAGCCTTGAGCTGGTACGTATCGGCACCTGCGGCGGCTTGCAACCCTACACTCCGGTAGGCACATTCGTATGTTCTGAAAAGTCCATTGGTTTCGATGGGCTGCTCAACTTCTATGCCGGACGCAACTCCGTGTGCGACCTGCCCATGGAGCGTGCCTTCCTCAACCATATGGGATGGTCCGGCAACATGTGTGCCCCTGCCCTCTACGTCATTGATGCAAGCACTGAACTGATAGACCGCATCGCACAAAACGACATGGTACGTGGCGTAACGATTGCCGCCGGGGGCTTCTTCGGACCTCAAGGACGCGAGTTACGCGTGCCGCTTGCCGACCCACATCAGAATGAGAAGATTGAAAAATTTGAATACAACGGCTACCGTATTACCAACTTCGAGATGGAAAGTTCTGCCCTGGCAGGCTTGAGCCGTCTGATGGGGCACAAGGCCATGACGGTATGCATGGTCATTGCCAACCGCCTGATAAAAGAAGCTAACACGGGATACAAGAATACGATAGATACTCTTATCAAAACAGTACTCGACCGTATCTAAGTATCCTTCAAGAAATGCTCCTCCCTTTCCTTCAGCCAATCCTAGGAGTAGGGTTTAGTAATGACTTCATCACATCCTGCCTGACGTGCCCGTTGCTGGTCTGTATAGTGTAGCAATGTCCTGCTATACCCACAATGGGCACAGAGGCGGATTAGGCTTTATAAGCATCTATCCATTATCGATTTGCACAAAGTTACGATAAAAGCCCATAAGTTGAATCACCATCTCTCTTTTTTGTAAAGAAACCATTATCTTTGCTGAATAAAAATAAGCCGGATAAAATGAACCAAGATACCATTTGTGCCATAGCCACCGCCCAAGGGGGAGCCATAGGATGCATCCGTGTCTCCGGACCGGATGCCATAGAGATAACATCCCGCATATTTACCCCTGCCCGGAAGGGGAAGAAGCTGAAGGATGCCAAGCCATACACACTTACCTTCGGTCATATCCATGAAGAAGAAAACATCATAGACGAAGTACTTGTAAGCTTATTCCGTGCCCCCCACTCGTACACGGGCGAGGATAGCACGGAAATCATGTGCCACGGTTCGAGCTATATTCTTCAGAAGGTGTTGCAATTGCTCATCGGCAATGGTTGCCGCCTGGCCGCTCCCGGTGAGTACACGCAACGGGCCTTCTTGGGCGGCAAAATGGACCTAAGCCAGGCCGAAGCCGTGGCCGACCTCATCGCCTCCACCTCTGCCGCCACTCACCGCCTCGCCATGAGCCAAATGCGCGGTGGGTTCAGTAAAGAGCTGGCCTCACTACGCGACCAATTGCTGCACTTCACATCACTCATAGAACTGGAGCTGGACTTCAGCGACCACGAAGAACTGGAATTTGCCGACCGCTCCGAGCTATGTCTCCTAGCAGACGGCATAGAGCAGGTAATTTCCCGTTTAGTACAATCCTTCAGTGTAGGCAATGCCATCAAGAACGGCGTGCCCGTAGCCATCATCGGCGAAACGAACGCTGGTAAATCCACCCTGTTGAATGCACTACTAAACGAGGAACGAGCCATTGTAAGCGACATACACGGGACAACCCGCGATGTGATAGAAGACACAGTCAATCTTGGTGGGATAACTTTCCGATTTATTGATACGGCAGGCATACGCGAAACGAACGACACCATCGAGAACCTAGGAATTGAGCGAACCTTCCAGAAATTGGAGCAGGCGGAAATCGTGCTCTGGATAGTTGATGCCACGAATGCCGTCTCACAGATACCACAACTAACTACCCAGATACTTCCCCGTTGCGAAGGGAAACGGCTCATTCTCGTATTCAACAAGACCGATTTGGTGCAAGATGCCTCAACCATCCCCAACTCCAGTTTCACCGTGGCCGCTACTAATGTGCAATGCATCTCCATCTCTGCCAAAGGACGTACCAACCTCGACAAGCTTCAGCAAATGCTAATCTCTGCCGCTAACCTGCCCACGGTTACCCAAAACGATGTCATTGTCACGAATATACGCCACTACGAGGCTTTGACCCATGCCTTGGAAGCCATCCACCGGGTCCAACAAGGATTAGCAGAAAATCTATCCGGAGATTTTGTTTCACAAGATATCCGCGAATGCATTTTCCATCTAAGCGATATTGCAGGGGAAGTTACGAACGATATGGTACTTGGGAATATTTTCGAACATTTTTGCATCGGCAAGTGATGGCTTAGAATCTGCCATAACCAACTATAACTATTCAGAACAAAGTCGCTGTATTTCAGCGACTTTTCTATTTTAACACTTTCCAGTCCATATTTGGTAGTAACGGTTTTTATCCATATTTTTCTATCATATTTCTACCGTGACACAAATTCACGGTTACCCCGAATGTCACAGTGACGCATTAGTTGACGTGTGTTGACAATGGTTTACATGTGTTGACAAAATCCGGGAGAAATAAGGAGAAATTATCCCCAATGTAAACGAGGAAAATATGGAAGTAAGAAAAATTTGTCAATGGTGTGGAAAGCCATTTATAGCTCAAAAGACAACGACCTGCTATTGTAGCCATCAGTGTTCCAATCTTGGCTACAAAGAACGCATCCGAGAACGCAAGCGGCAGTTAAAACGCTCGCAAGAGTTGCTACAACCTCGACAAGCCGCCGAGGGACAGGATTTCTTCTCTTTTGCCCAAGCAGCAAAGTTGATGGGCGTAACCAGACAATACATATATAAATTGGTAAAGGAATCCAAACTTCGGGCTTCACGCATCAGTGGTAAGAAGTCGCTTATTCGTCGTGCTGACATCGAACTGATGATGAAAACCAAACCGTATGAGCGCATCATGCCTAAAGAGGACTTCGACATCACCGAGTATTACACTGCTGAAGAAATTGCAGAGAAATATAAGGTCAACGCCAAATGGGTGTGGACTTATACACGGCAGCACAAAGTTCCGAAGGTACGAATCCGCCAGTTCAACTATTACAGCAAAAAGCATATTGATGCTGCCTTTGCCAAATACGAAGTGGATTCCGACCTGACCGAATGGTACACACCCGAAGAGATTCAGGAAAAATACGGCATGACACGCGTCGCCATCCGTTCGCAGGTGTATCGGAACAACATTCCATCCAAGAAGGAACATGGACAAATCTATTATTCAAAGCTCCATTTCGACCTATCCAAAACATCGGAACAGGAAAGCAAAGCGGAATACTATACCGTCAAGGAGGCTATGGAAAAATTCAAACTCTCCCGCGACTCTGTTTACGGCATTCTGCAATTCCATCAGATCAACCGCGAGAAGAACGGACGGTTCGTTCGATTCCTAAAAGTAGAGTTTGACAGGGTTATGGGTGTTCACAAATAATCTAATTTGTCACTATCCATTAATTATTCAAAAATTAATCTCTGCTGTAGGTAATCTGCATGATTACATTACAGAGTTTTGCCAGCGAATTAATAATAACCATAAAAATATATTAGTATGCATGAATGTAAAACAGTAACGTTGAGAACACGTCCGTTAAAAGGTAGAATGATGTCTTTCTATTTAGATTATTATCCTGGGTATCGAGACAAAGAGACTATGAAAGTTATCCGTCATGAATCGCTTGGCATCTATGTCTATGCCAATCCGAGAAACAAACGGGAACAGAATTTTAACGAGGTAATGACCGAGAAAGCCGAAGCTATCCGTTGCCGCAGGTTCGAGTCAGTTGTCAATGAACGGTATGACTTCTTTGATAAGTACAAACTCAAGGCGGACTTCTTGGAGCATTATCGCAAACAACTCCGTAAGCATGACCAGAAATGGGAATTTGTCTATCTGCATTTCAACAACTTCGTACATGGTAAATGTACTTTTGAAGAGATTGACATAGACCTTTGCAACAAGTTTCGGGAGTATCTGCTCACAGCTAAGAAACTGAGACGTAACGGACGCATAACACGAAACTCCGCATCGGGATACTGGTCTACCTTCAGGGGATTCTTGAAAATTCTCTACCGCAATGGAATGATAAAGACCAATGTCAATGATTTTTTGGATAAAATTGAAACGGAGGATGTAGTCAAGGAGTATCTGTCTGTAGATGAATTGTACAAGTTGGCTGAGACACCGTGCAAGAAGCCCATTCTGAAAATAGCATCGCTGTTTTCATGTATGACCAGTTTACGCATCAGTGATATTCTCGCACTATGCTGGGAAGATATTGTAGACTACTCAGCCGGAGGGAAATGCGTACATATCATTACACAAAAAAACAAAGCGGAAGATATCATTCCTATTAGTGAAGAAGCATTGGGATTGATAGGCTATAGTTCCGAAAAGAGAGGTTTGGTATTCAAGGGACTTATGCGCAGTTGGACGCAAATCCCAATGAAAGAGTGGATTCGTTCTGCCGGAATCACCAAAAATATAACCTTCCATTCCTATCGGAGAACATTTGCTACTCTGCAAGCGGCTGCAGGAACAGACATCCGTACCATACAGAGCATTATGGCTCACAAGAGTATCACCACCACTCAAAGGTATATCAAAGTAGTGGATGCCAATAAACGTGAAGCTAGCAAGAAGATTACCTTGACACGGAAGGACTGACAGCCACTTATCCCTATTTTTAAGCGGTTAGAGTATGATTTTTAGTCTGAAATCATACTCTAACCGTTATTTTTTACAAATATTGAGCGATTCGTCATCACTAATTATATATATCTGGAATATAGCACATAACTTTGCCATATAACTATTTCAAATACTTGCAGAAGATGACAAATAATACTCAAATTCGGACCAAGAGGATAAGTTTTATTCTTGCATTATTGGTAATTGCCTATGTGGCAGTAGACACTTACCTATTCACTTATCATAAAATCAATACCACAACAATAACGACTCCAGTTATAATAGGCCTCGTGGTTACAATTCTAATATGCGGTCTACTGCAACGATTTTTCTACACATGGTTGACGAAGAATCCAATCAATTTTTCTTTTGACCGGCAATCTCCTATTATTACTGACTCTGGTTTCGAAATAAATACCGATTGTGCAGATGAAATTCAAACTATTGAACAGCCCAATCATTCAGTTATAGATAATTATGACATAATACGAGAGAACATAAAAAAGAAAGAAGCTGAAAAACAAGTAGAAGTCATGAATGCTATTCGTGAATATGTAACTATTAAAACCGCACCCTATCTGTCTAAAGAAGCTATTGCAATCCTCATTTCCAATATTGAGTATATGGCCTGTGATAGATCTGATTTATACAAGCCCATTCGCTCCAATATAGATAATCCGCTGAGATCACCGGGACTTCGCCATCTGGCATGGAATGTAGGTGAACGCTTGGGAGTATCATTGGCAAAAAGAGCCGTTTTTATCAAGTCTTCATTTCCTCACGAACTCGAAAATGCGACTCTTGAATATCTCAAACTTAATTTGCGGGATCAAGTTCCAAGTCAGATTCCTATTGACGTGCCCGATAAAGGCGATTATCGCTTCCATTTAGAAACAGATAATAGTAATTCAGATTAAAAAAACGCATGCAGACGAAATAATTAATCCGGTCTGTATTGTTCTGCAAGGTTTCATTGAGTTGGTTCGCAGCATATTAAACGATTAAAAGAGTATAATATGGAAAAAGACCAACTGACATTCAACGACCTGCCGACTGTGGTGGGCGAACTATGCGACAGAATCGCAAGTATGGAAAATCTGCTGACGGAAAAACTTTTCAAACAGTACGAAACCACAGAGAACACGCATGTCCCCATGACCGTACAGGAGGCTTGCAACTATCTTAAAATGCCGTTGTCAACCTTTTATTACAAGGTCAAAAAGGACGATATTCCGGTTATAAAACAAGGAAAACATCTCTACATCTATCGTGACGAACTGGATAGATGGCTGGAATCTTCCCGTAAGAATCCGGCTCCGCAAAGTTTCGAAGAAGAGAATGAATCCTTGCTCGCATCCCATCGTCGTAAACCAAACCCGAAAAATTGGTAAAGATGGAGAAGGCGGATAATACGACTCCTTCATGTGAAGAATTGGCGGTTTACATGGAGGAGTCAATCGTGAGCGTTACGAATACCTACGAGCAGTCGCCAGTGGTGCTGATGGTAGACGATGCTGTTATCGGCACATTAGGAAACTTCAGTGCGTCCATCGGAAAAGCCAAAAGCAAGAAAACCTTTAACGTATCAGCCATTGTCGCATCGGCATTGAGAAACAGCACCGTTCTTCATTATCGGTCCACTTTTCCCGATAATAAGCGGAATATTCTGTACATCGACACGGAGCAAGGACGACATCATTGCCAGCAGATATTGAAACGAATCCTACGTTTGGCTGAATTGCCGGAAGACAAGAAGCCGGATAATCTGCTCATGATGGCTCTGCGCAAGTTTTCCCCTAAACTACGTCTGGCGATAGTCGAACAGGCCATTGGCACAATACCGGATTTGGGATTGGTCATCATAGATGGCATCCGTGATTTCCTGTATGACATCAATTCTCCCGGTGAATCTACCGATATCATCTCCAAATTCATGCAGTGGACGGACGACAGACAGATTCACATCCATACCGTACTGCATCAGAACAAGAATGACGAACATGCTCGTGGTCACATCGGCACTGAACTCAACAATAAAGCGGAAACCATTATGCAGATCGAGGTGGATAAAGAGGACAAGACCATAAGCGTAATCGAAGCCGTGCATATCCGCGACCGTGAGTTTGAACCTTTCGCTTTCCGTATAAACGAAGAAGCTCTGCCCGAACTGGTAGAACCTTATCTGCACAAAGAAAAGAAGATCGGACGACCGACCAAAGCACCGTTTGATCCATACAAGGAAATTTCAGAGAGTGTACATCGCGCAGCATTGGATGCCGCTTTTGCGAATGGAAATATCAGCAGTTACGATGAGTATCTGGAACGCTTGAAAGAGGGGTACGGATTGCAGAATGTAAAGCTCGGTCACAACAAGGCGGTCAAGGTAGCCACATTTCTCGGTAATAAGCGAATGGTGATAAAAGAGGGGAAAGAATATATGGTCAATCCTGAATACCATTACTGAGTTCAACTTTACTTTATTGTAGGAGCGTATATAAGAATAAAGCAAAGTCGGCAGGAAGACATCATGTGAGATACTCATATTCTCCTTCTTTTAGAGACTCATATCATCCTATGTTTCCAATCTGAGTGCCAGTTCACTATACGCATCCGACATAGCTTTCCGGCAAGCATCAACAGGTAACTGTTGCAAGATATGCCAAGGTATAACCTCACTACGTTACGGTTGTACACTGGCACTCTTGCCTGCTCAGTTCCCTCGCTGGTGCGGTACTCGCAAGCTCGCACCTATTCACAATTATAACAATGATTCAAATGAAAAAAGATATTGAAAATACATCGAACTCCTCTAAAGAAACCAGAAACGTCTTCATCGGAGCGAAAGTCACTCCTACTCAGAAGGAGTATATAAAATCAATGGCTACCCAATGCGGTATGACCATAAGTGATTACCTATTGTCGTGTGCCTATAACTTCAAACCCAAAGCGAGACTTACGAAAGAAGAAGCAGCCCTGTTGCAAAATCTGGACGATTGTCGGGCAGACCTCGTAAAATACACCTCCGCCCTACACGGAATGTCCACAAAGCAGCGCATAGCAATGTTCAATCAGATTCCGTTCATGGTCAACTGGCTCAAGGAACTTGGCAATGTAGCCGAAAGTGTCTGCCAGTTCCTAAATACTGTAAAAGAGAAGAACAAAATTCCGTCCAACCTTAAATCCGAAGAAGAATGATTGCAAAAGCCAAAGCCATATCGCACGGCATAAACGACCTCCGTTACATTACCGGCGAATCACAGCATAAGAAGCATCCGGAGAAAATTTATCGGGTATTGGACAATCTGTTGCCCTCAGAACCGGATGCTATGGGGATATGGAACTCCATGCAGTTGACCCTATCCCAGCATCGCCCGATAAAGAACTCCGTTATCAGAATCGAGTTGAGTCCATCGCCCAAACATACCCAATTCTATGACATCGAAGATTGGCAAAAACTTTGGCAAGATTTCGCCGAGGAGTTCGACAAACAGATGATTACCGGCAAGGATGGAAGAGTCCGTTCCTGTCCAACCAATTTGGCGGGCAGCAAATACTCGGTTTGGCTGCATACGGAATCCAAAGGCGAAGTTCCACACCTCCATGCTGCGGTCTGCCGTTTGGATGAAAATGGCAATATCAACAACGACCATAACATTCATCTTCGGGCGCAACGTGCCGCCGAACGAGTGACAAAGAAACGTGGCTGGACGACTGCGGCACAAATCCGAAATCGCAACATTCCACAAGTGAACCAGGACTGTATGGAAGTGTTGAGAACGATGCAATCATGGTCATGGGATGAGTACAAGAATGCTCTTATACGGAAAGGTTATACCGTCCATGAAAGGAAGGACAAGAAAGGTATTCTCCGTGGATATGCCCTCATGAATGGAAACAGCAAATACAAGGCTTCAGAATTGGGAATCGGCAGAAATCTTATGATTTCGAAACTTCCTACGACATGGGAAAAACTGCATCATCAGCCAACTACCGTCATTAGAAATAATGCTCCCAAAGCCGTTCAACAGGTAGCAGCACATAAGGTTGCTCCTATTGACTATACCCAATATCTCACATATAGTCAGGATATGATTTCCTATACCCTCAACCATGAAGGTAAGGATTATAGATTCTATATCCCGGAAAAAGTACTTGACTGTTTCAATGACGAATTTGATTACAGGTTTATTGCCAACTATCAGGAACTTACCGATATGGCTGTAGCTATATTTGTCGGACTGATAGATACCCCCAATGTAACAACCGGTGGAGGTGGTGGAGGTTCGCAAAGCGAGCTTCCGTGGAGAGACAAGGACGAAGACGATTTGCAATGGACACGCAGATGCGCCCGTGCCGCCAGTCGTTCGTTGGGAAAGAAACCGAAAACAGGACTAAAACGATAAGCATATGAAGCCAAACATGAAAAAGAAATTTGATTTTTCCGCAGAAATGAGTGAAGCTGAATCCATAAAAGCCACTCCCAAGAATGAATATCTGGAGGAAGAAAAGCGGTTGCTTGATATCAACGCAAAAGAACTTGCCAGCCTGAATGACAACGTATATAAGCTGAGAACAGAAGTTGAAAATCTGCCTGGCTCTATACGTGAGTGCAAACCTATTATTTCTGAAGAAATGCATAAATTGGCAGTAGAATTTGGTGCGACCCTTCTATGCAATTTTCTCAGCCAAATTGAGAGCAAATGCAAGGAAGCCGTGCGGAGAATGAAGAAAGCCGACAATGCCATCCCCATCCCATATACAGAATTCTATATTTTGATTATCATTGTAGTCGCTCTATCTTCTTTTTTCGTGTGCATAATTATAGCTAATGCGGAACTTATACATTCTGCGTTAATATGGAAAACTGTTGCCTGGTGTACAGCTATGGCTATTATAGAAATAGCTATAACGATTTTCCTGCACGAAGTATTGAAATAGGCTTAAAAATATCCACTGCGCAAAATGTAGAATCAATCAATTAATCATTGAATTTCAACAGGTTGCTAATATGCAACCTGTTGATTATTTTAATCCTTTATACAACAAACTCCAAATCTTTATTATAATACTTTAACTCGTTGTATTTCACTAAGCCACAAAATATCCAAATCTTTGAAAGAGAATATGATTTGAGAGAATCATACAGATAGAACTATTTTTACCTATCATAGTTATTTAAAAAGGATAATTAATAGGCGTAAATTCTTCTCCATCTCGCCTAGGAATATATAGTTCTCGTATATTCCATTTAGGTTCAGCCTTTATTTTAATGATTTTCCCTACTTTTTCATACCACAATTCATTTCTATATCCAAATCGACTCATCATAATTGCAGCTAAAGCCATTATAGAATCTATAGCATTTGTAAGATTGGCCTTACTAAAATTAACTTCTCTATCATGCTTGACATTATTATAGTCAAGATACCAAGATAAAGAACCAGTTGGGTTATTAGAATCCCATTTTAAAAATGGTTTAAAATCACCTAACTCTTCAAACCTAGAAAGCGATAATGTGTATTCATTCAATTGTAAAGGTATATTCAGTTTGATATAGTCATTAGTAGTATAAAACTTAAATTGTGGTTTAACTTTACTCTTTTCTAAAATGCCTTTCATCATTGAATCGATTTCCGTACAGGCCAATATTATTATATTCCTTATCTTATTTCCAAAACATGACAGGTTTTCTTTATAAGGAGCAACGACCTTAAATACATCATATAAATCATCAAGCAAAAGTTCTAATTGATTTAATCTATTTGAATATTCTTGTCTATCCATAATAGGAAGATCAACATAGGCATCCTGTTTTGGAAGATCATTTATAAGATCATCAGAGTGTTTGGCAATATTTTCGTTTAACAATGGACGATATATACCTTTATAAATTGTTCCACAATTAAGATTCAATCTGATGAATTCCTTTTTCACGGAATCTATCGTATCACTTATACCATTTCTTGTAACACAATAAGAGGTATTAAACGTTTCTAATTCTCTTATCAAGTCTTGTTCGGTATAATGACTTATATCAATAGGCAATGGATGTTGATATAATATAGTTTTATCAGTTTCATCTTCGCACAAGTCGCATGATGAGACAATTAGTTTTCCATTAGATACTTCGAATGGTGTTCTAATCGTTTGATATTTTACACCATTTATAGTATCATAATTTACATAAAGATAAAAACCATTTTCTAAATCTAGCATACCCCAAAATATTAAGTCACACCATTAATAAAACTATTCCATATCCAATGGAGGAAGACTATTATCTTCAAATATATCAAAATCAGATTGAAAAAGACGGTCTTGAATGATCCTGTACTTTTCAAACTCAGATTCAGCAAACTCTTTGGCATATTCGGCAGGAACCTGTCCGTTATCTTGTAATATCAGGCTCTCAAATAAATTAATGAATTTGTCTATTCGCTTTGCCCAATCTTCCATTGTCATAGGTATATGACGCATAGCCATACTTTCTGCCATATCAAGGGACGCATTGACTATTCTGCCCATTTCTTCCAATTCTTTTTCTCGTAAATAGTTTTTTGCAACAGACACATCAGTTTTGACAATTTTTCCATTCGGAGCATTTTCCCAAGTGGTCAATCCCATATGTTCCTTATTTGCATCGGCTCGTTCGACTATCAGCTCCGCAGCGGTATGCCCATGCACAGCATAGTGCATTTTGTTCTGTACCTTCTTGAAGAAAAGACGAGTTGTCGGAGCATCTTTGTTATAGTCTATCGCTGTGGCATAAATGTCTGTCAGTTTCTGATAAAAACGACGTTCACTCAGCCTTATCTCCCTTATTTCGGCAAGCAAATGTTCAAAGTAATCCACACCTAAGAAAGCCCCATTTTCCATTCGCTTATGATCAAGTACATATCCACGGATGGCAAACTGACGGAGTACAAACGTACACCACTGACGGAACTGAGTGGCACGAACAGAGTTGACCCTATACCCGACACTGATAATGGCATCGAGATTATAGAATGTCGTATCGTAATTCTTGCCATCCGAAGCAGTTGTTTCCATTTTGGAAATAACTGAATGTTCGTCCAACTCACCACTCTCAAAAATATTTTTAAGATGCTTGCTGATTGCAGGTACTCCTACATCAAAAAGCTGCGCCATCGCCTTTTGTGTCGTCCAAATGGTCTCATTCTTATACATCACTTGAATCCCATCCTCCTTGCCTTCAAGCATGAAGATAAGAAACTCTGCTGTACTATTCCGTATTTCTATATTCTTTGCCATAATTTAAATTATCATCTTTACGATTACTCATTTCGATTTGCCATAACTTTCAACGGGTTCTGCCACCATGTCATATTCTTCTTCAGTCGTCTCGTATGATTTGATTCTTCTATCCTCAAGATAGATATGGCAAAGCGTGTATTCCAAAGCATCCAAAGTCTGTTGGCGAACTTTTGGTTTCAACTGACATTCCCAAACGGTAAGGCAATGCCATCCCATTGAAGTTAGCTGCTGCCATTCCTCTATATCCCTGTTCCGATTGCGTTCAATCTTATTCTGCCAAAATTCGACATTTGTTTTCGGAAGAACATAATATTTGCACCCTTCGTGACCATGCCAGAAACAGCCGTTTACGAAAATAACAGTTCTGTATTTGCGTAAAACCAAGTCGGGATGTCCGGGAAGCCGTGGGTGATTCAGCCTATACCGAAAACCACGGCTGAACAAGAACTTTCTCACCAATAATTCCGGTTTCGTGTTCTTGCCCTTTATCGCAGACATGCAACGATGACGCTGTTCCTTGGTCAGTTTATCCATATCAATATTTATTATATCCTATCAAACAATCCTTCATATTCTTTATCTATTCTACATTTTCTTTGAAGTAATGTTTCATATAGTGTATTTAAGACGAATTTTCAAAGTAGATTTAATTCGGGAATCCTCTCTTTTTAAGAGTCTGAAAATTTAGATAAAATGCATATTTCATTCTATCTGTTAATTCCTTTTTACCATCAACAACATCTTTCATTACTTTCCACTTCCAATCATCAAGGACTCTTCGTCTCCTATCCCAATCAACCATCTGTTGAATCAACTCCAATGTAATTTCAGTGGATTCACTAATAGGAGGAACTATTTTTTGCTTTTCCGCAGCTTCTTTATCTTTTATTGCAAGAGCATCTGCTTCCTCAAGCATCTCTGGATTATATTGCCATACTGTTTCATATATTGAGTAACCTCGTGTTATATCTGTATCTAAAAGTTTTCTATCATTCTTTATTTTATAAGCAATATCACTTGCTATAGAAGCGGTAAACGAATGAAGATATCCTGTTTCTCTTCCCCACTCCTCAATTTTTTTCCATAATGAAAAAGGAATAGACCTAATTATACTCTCTTGATGTTTCCTTATCATTTGCGCATCTTCAGTATCAGTTTTATGATTGCGTTTAGGTGGATTCATCGCGTCAATACAATCATCCTTAATATCATTGAGATTATAAGACCAAACACTAGATTTAACTAATTGCCAACAATCCTCCTTTTTTGCCCATTCGATATAGTGGGATACAGGCGATTTCTCTATGATAAATTTATTAACCTGTTTCATTAAATCATAAATAAAATCAGATAGAGCCATAGAGATGTGCTGGTTTTTCCAAATTTTATATAAATCTAATTTGCCAGCCGTTATTATATTGAGCAAGGAAAGTGTGTATGGTACCACAACTTGTTTTAATTCTCCTATTTGATTACCTGAGACCTTGGTTCCATAGCGTTTATCAGCGGCTTTGAACAGAATTGCTTTAGCTATAGCATCTTCGAAATATGCAACATCAATATGCTTTATCTCTGGCAAATTATAATTCATAAAGCGAGCATAATTCTTCTCATTACCACGTACAACGATATGAGGACCTATTACCAAAGACTTCCCATTATATACTTCTTGCCAAGCATTGATATACTTTGCTAACTCCACCTTTGTAAACATCTGTTTCTTTGGATATTTAAGGTCAAATGCAGCCAATCTTGATTTTGTAAAGCCTTCTTTTGAACGTAATGTTTTATATTGTCCTCGTGCTCTCTCAAAGAACCAGTTAGTTTGCATATTGTTTTCTGGTGTAATAGGCGATAACACAAAGCGAGAAAATTTTTCTATCTCAATTAGAGCTGGATTATTTGCTGTGAAATCTGCATCATTAACTTTATTTTGAGTATTGGCATATTGTGATATTCGAGATACAATATTAGCATATTGTTCACTATCTTTAATTACTGACAATTTCACCTGTACATAAATCTTTGATATATCGGCCTTATCTTTCTTTGCTGTATTAAATATTGATGCCGTTGTTTGACCTCCATTCACTATTTGCAAGTTACGTATATGCCTTATATGTCTATTAGTTTCATCAAGTTCTATATTATCTGCTGTAGCAGCAATACCATTATTAAAGGCAAAAAACATATGTGGTTCATCGTTAATTGTTTTTCGTATTCCCTTATTTATCTTACCGGTAAATTGTAAAAATGAACGTACATTTTGCTCCAATAGACGAGCCCCATAATTATGATATAAAGAACATAAGCATTCCCCAGGTATGATAGCAATATACGCTTCATAGTCAGGGTTATCGATATTCGCAGCTAAGCATGGAATCTCATAGCTCTTACCATCTAAATTATTGAAATCAAGTTCAATGGGTACACGTGATTGTTCCGATATTTTATACAAAAAGTTGATATCTATGATTCGATAAAAGATAGAATATCCGCTGATTGTTTGGCTTGGAGGAATCTCTCCTTTGTATTCCCCATTAGTTAAAATAAAGGCGTTGACACGAATTAGATTCTCTTTAAGTTCGGAATATGTGGCTAAAGTATGAGCAAACTCAAATATCTCCGATGATTCAGCAACTTCTTCTGCATAAGAATCATACACTGCCTTACGAAAGAAATTTGTAATTCTCTTAACAGCTGTGTCAATATCCGCTTTTGGAATGGACTTAATCTCAGATGAGTTATTAAATAGTGTGATAAATAAATCGACATTCTCATAATTTTCAGACAGAGAATAACCATTTATTTTATGTTGACCTTTTTTACCAAAATCACGTTCATCGTAAGCCAGATAACAATCTTCTGTTTCACCCGCCTCCGATAATATTTCTTGACAGACACGCGTAAAAATCTGTTCTTGTGTATCGCCATCTTCATCACCAGATTGCATAGCGACAACATCCTGCATGACCGTTTGATAAAACTTATTTAACTCATCCATAATTTATTACTTTATTGAATAAAAATGTTCGTTTTCACTGACCATATATTCTGAACATGTAGATACATTAATTGAATATATTGTGTTACTTACCCCATCACGTAACTCGGATTCTTTGATGCGAGGAAAGGATTCATCTATCTTGTATATATTCTCTTTACGGATTTTATAACATCGATCCTTATATAATTCTCTATGATGGTCAAAATAACCAGCTTCCATTAATTTTGCATTATAAATATTCAGTGCAACAAGATCTTCGGACAACAAATGCCTTATTTGATCAACTATATCATTCAAAGTTTGACCATTCATACGAGATAATTCAATTGACAAATGATATAAATATAGTTTATTTAATAATGTCTCATCCAATTGTCTTTCTCCATTTATCGTAATTTGGTCAGAGTTGTTTACAGAAATTGTTTTAACTTCAACAGCCCATCCATTGCCTTGAAAATCTCTCGAAGCCTTGTCTGCCCCAACCCATAATTTCAATGCATCCACATACGAAAAGCAATCTCTTAATATCAATTTATGTAAATATGTTAATTCACCATACAAACCTTGTTGCTCCATTACGCTAAGGCCATCAGAAGTTCCTTTTGCAAACATGGACTTCCATTTTTCAAGTCTATTTATAACAACTTTTATAGCTTTTGACTCTGTATTGCAATTTTCAATGGATTCAATGAGACTATCACATAAGTATGCAAATATATCTTTGTTAATATCTGAGGATAATTGTATTATAAGCAATTTCCTAGATTTATAGGCAGCATCTAAGTACAATTGTACATATAACTCTTTTAAATTAAGAAAAGAGTCAATAGATACCTTAAGATTTTCACTATAAGAAAACGCTATTCCACAAACCTTATCAGAGTGTTTATAAGTTGCAAACACTTTGATAGGAGCATTTGTCGGAAGTAGTCTTTTCACTAAACCCGTAGCCTGCTCTTTAAGCATGACACTCCATAATGACGATATACTTTTATACTTCTGCATAGACATTGTCGTTATATTCATCAAACATATCTTCTGTTTCAGCAAAATCTTCTACCTGATTAACCACATATGAAATAGCATGATTTGTCTCACTTCCTGGGAAAGAGATTGCCAATCCTATAAATGGTTCATCTGCAGCATTATATTGAATTGTCCCCTTTATTACTTTTCCTGATTTATCTAATACATTAGAGCATTTAGGATTTAGTGGGTATATTAATAGTAATGGATTTTGTTTAGGTCTATACTCCTGGCGCACAATGTCAGGTGCCGCGTAATCTTTACTCCACTCTTTCCCTGCATCTTTTTTCCGTTTTAATGTCATCTCCAATGCAGTTGAAAGAATGTTTTCATCGAGATCAATATACTCGTCACATTGATTACCCACAATATGATTCTTACGAATGTAGTATGTATTTGGATCACTAACATCTTCAGCTCTATTTCGGATAAAGCAACCTACTTTTATACCATTTGTGAATGTATGAGTAGACTCCTCACCAGCTCCTTTGCTCATAAGGGCAATACTCCAAGACGTCAATTCGTCGTCAATATTCATTTTTTTTATGTAGTCACAGATATGATCTAATGGCACCTTTGTTAATGACTTAGGCAACTTAAATTGCATTAAGTAATCACAGACGACCTCCGATGAAACATTTGTCCACAAATAATCTTTATCAATAGATTTACCATCGCCAAGCTTACTCAATAGATTATCAGTTATTACCAAATTGTGCTTCTTATCACCCTTTCCTCTAAGTAATTGGTATGTCTCTATCAAACGCCCAGCCCATGAGACCTTAACTTCATGAGTATAACGCATTTTTGTAACAGAAGTAATCTGTAATTGTCCCGGATGAGACCTAACTTTCAAAGCATAATTCTCTGGAGTTCCTCCAGTTTCAGACAAATATTTGAACTCTCCGCGCAACTCTTCACTTGCTAAAGTAATGTGTCTATACCACTCATTAAGTTCATTACTTGTAAATAAACGACATAAATCAACATATCCAGGACGATATCCAAACCAGCGTCCCATCTGCATCAATGTATCATACATTTTAGATGCTCGCAAAAAATAACTTACAGACAATCCCTCTAATGTAAGACCTCGAGAGAGCTTATCTCCACCAATAGCAATTACTGAAATACCGTTTTTCTCATTCTCGTAATAGGTCAGACTATCACCAGAAGAGCCGTTAATAGATTTAACCTCTATCTTTTGAACTGCAGGATACAAAAATGGCTTTACTTCTTCCCATGTATGTAATTTAATTTGAGAATCAATTTTCCCAAAACTCTTTGAATCTAAAATTTCTTTAGTAGTGCTCCAATAAGACTTATATGATTCTGTATCCTCCTCAAATATCTTATGGAATTCCTCCATTATTGCGGGATCATTAGCTTCAATCTCGCTTTTATAATATCTGAATTGCTGCTCAACAATATCCTTTATATGGTTCTGCCAGGACTGGAAACGTGTTATATGAATCAACATAGAATTATGCTTCTTCTCTTGTCCACGAGCAGCCCTTATTGCACAAGTCATAATAAAGCACTTAATTGCGGTCTTTAAAGATTGTGGCATGTCGTATATTGACGGCATATCATCATCTTTTCGGTGTTTAGGCGGTACAAAATCATCGCTATCATCCACCGTATTAACAATAGGTAGTAATTCATCATCCTCATCCGGGATTATTGATGTTCCAAACACCTTCTCTGGACCAATATAATTGTTGGGAGCAGGAAGATTTATAATAAAATCTCTTGGGAATAAATCACTATCATCTAACGGTATGAATATATTTGCAAATGGAGTAGCAGTATATCCCACATATGCAGAACGATTGAATAAGCTTATAATGTCGCGTATATACCCATTGATACGTGTAGGGTTCTTATCTGCCTTATTAGTATTTATTGACGCATTATCTGCCTCGTCATCAATTAATAACATTGACTTATTGGCAATTTTCCCATCTATTGTGTGAGTTTTTAACCAATCTCGGAGGTTCTTCAATACTGATGAATTTTTCTTCACCACCAACACTATTGGTTGCGGTACATGAAAATTAAATCCAGCAGTATTTGCTGCTCTCTTGGTAAAATCACCTGTATCTAGACTAGTTGTATATGAATGAGCAATTGCATCGTCAAATCCAGGGATTCTACCAACACCCATCTTAATGGTTTGATTAAGCGTAAATGCTCTTGTATTTTGAGTGTCAAAACCTAAAAAGCCTTCATCCAAACGAGTCTGAGTTTGGCTTCGAAGATTATTATGAATGCCTGCCAAAACAATTATAAGGTTGAAGCCAGCATCTGCTGCCTTACAAACCAAACCTGTATAGTTTGCTGTTTTCCCGGATTGTACTTGACCGACAACCAAGCCCTTCTTGCTAATAATGATATCGTTTCTTTGTGGATTAAACAATTTATCCAAAACTTTATCAGTAAGCTCATCCAGATGAGAAATTACACTAGGAGCAAACGACTTCTTTTCAGCTAAATACTTTGAATATCTAGTCCAAAAGTTCCATTTCGATGATTGAGCAGCCTTAAATGCTTTCAGCCAAGGGTCACGACGTTCTTTACCTTCCAAAATTTGGAAGGTGTCTACTTTTGTGGTGTATAACGACAATAGCATGTCCTTAAGGATTGATTGGTCAACATCCTTAAACATAGGAATATATGTTATATTTGTAATAGCGGAATCTATCTCACTAACATCTGGGGTTGTCTTCTCACCTATAAGTTTTCTACAAATATCTACAGCTTGGGCAAGTATTTCACTCATACAAATCATCAATTAAGTTTTCGTAATCATTAAATGGCTCCATTTGCTTCAATGACAAGTGAGCCTGTTCAGGAGTTAATCCATCAGCAATCTGATTTTTATATATCTGTTCTATCATTGTTTTTACGATTGATATATCAATATCTGAATAAGGTTGCTTTTGGGTTTCCTCATCCTTTGCTTCACGTACATAAATCGTTTTTGTCGGTATAGATTCCTCTATGAATCTAAGCAATAAATCTATCGCCTGGTCAGGATTTTCTTGTGCCATCATTTTTACACTCTTAATCATAGAATGTTCACGATTAACAACAAAATACCACTTATCATCTTTTTTCTTTTCAGACCACAATGTCTGGAAGTCTTGGCCTGCATGACGTTTTAATATTCTTCCTCTATGTTTATATACTTCCAATCCTATTCCGCAGGCTTTCTTTGCATATGCTTCCAATTGTTGACGGCACCCAACAGGTGGGTATGCTTTTGATTTTTTTATATCTATCTGCCAATCTGAATCAACACTATTAGGTAAATTTATTTGAATTCGAACAAGTTTATATGATTCTTCTTTTCGTAATAATCCTAACCAATCACCAGACAATAATAAACGATCTCCTCGATACACATAAAATCCTTGATGTGCTGAAAAACCATACATTCCCTCTGCATTCTTATATGCAACCTCCGAGGAGAAATTGTTTTTATGAGGTAAAATAAAACCCTTAACTGTTACACTCTCCCCGATAAATTCTGTGGGCCTTATTTGTACTTTTGTTTCGTTTGGACAAAATGGATTCCAATAGTCAATCTCATATCCACACCAATGTAACTTGATTGTCTTATTCTCAATAAAACGGTGAAAAGTCATTGCGAGATGATTCTTAACCTTGTCAAACGCTTGAGAGAATTTTCTTTTTGCATTTTCATCATTCTCTCTCGTTGATATAGGTATTACCCGATCTAATTGCGACCATATTACAATTGTTCCATTATTAATGTCATCAAGAGCTTCTAAATATTCTTCAGGAGCCCATTTGATAAGCTCCCATTTATCAGTTTGAGCAACATAATCTAGGCTCCAAGTCCAATATGATGCCTCCTCACCATTCTTCTTACTCATCACAGTAAGATTACGACACTGAGAAAAAGACGCAGTCTTTAATCCTAACCCAAATCGTCCTAAATCTGTAAGTGAACGCTCTTCTAATGGATTCTGAGCACCTGGGCGCATAGCTTGGATAATCTCTTTATCAGACATCCCATATCCATCATCTTTAATCGTTATGATTGAATCTCCTCCTTTCCAAACTCTATTAATATAGACATTCTTTGCTTTTGCTGAAATAGAATTGTCAATTATGTCCGCAACAGCAGTCTCCAAGCTATAACCTATAGCTCGAAAAGTCTCAATCATCGCTGCTGCACCAGGAATTGCAGATGCTTTTGGTAAAGTTGAATAATCCATACTCATAGACACTTAATTAAATCCTTTTCTGGTACCGAATATGATAGTTGTACTATAGTGCTAACATTCTTTGATGGAGTCAAATTACTTGAAGGATTTTGTATATATTGTATTGTTGGAATAGTATCTGTTACATTTCTGACAATACAGAGATAGAATCTATCCTCCTTCTCTAATGCGACATTCCATTCTTTACTAGTAAAAAGAATCCCACCGCCATTATTTGATATACCTTTTACTTCAATATAAAATATGGAACCATCTTGGCTCAATATTTCATAATCATAGCCACATCCATTATCTCGACAATCCTTAAGTACCCCTTTGGGTAGAGTTGGATTTGTTTTAAAATCATCTTCAAAAAACTTCTCCGCTAATTTTCCTGTTATAACTCTATGGATATATGCTCGTCCATTTTGTTTACTAGCACACTCTATCGATTGTACTAATTGCTCATATTGATTGGTATCCTTATGATGTAAAATATCTGTTACAATAGCAAACATTTCAGGTTCTGCTAAGTCATCGAATAACATAATTATATTAGATACCATCTTGGCCATTGGTCTATTTCGCCAACCTTTTCGCCAATTATACACAGGATCAAATTCATCACGTCTCAACTTAATATAGTTAGGCTTTACATCAATTAACCTACCACATTCCATAAAAGCATCCTTATAAGTTTTATATCCTAGCTTTTTTAGAGCGAGATCATTAAACTTCGATAGATAAAATGCTATTATGGTGGCTAATAAATTATTGTTCATAACATTTTCTTTATTGATTCAGCAATTCTTTGGGCTAATATAACTGGTACAGCATTACCTATCTGCATCAAGGCAGAGGTGCGACTACCTTCGAAAAAGTAATCATCAGGGAATGATTGTAATCTGGCCGCTTCTCGCACAGTAATTGATCTGACATTTTCTAATGTAGGATTGGGTGTCGGGTAAATGTAATAATGCCCATCCATTGCTATATGTGCAACAACAGTATGGCAACATCCATCAGGATCAACTACACTAAATCTATTTAGAAATGTCTCCTTATTTTTATGCTTTTGTAATCTTGATGGTAGTTCCGCATAATTAAGACGGCGTTTACCATCAAACCACATATCAACAGCAATCTTATATATTTCTCTATCATTATCATTTGTAGGACGAGCTATATGTTGTGTCGTAAAGTCTAATACACCTCTGATTCCGGATTGTTTCAAATATTCCATTTCAGACAAAGGTTTAGTGTAGGAGATTGTCTCACATAATTTGCCTTCGCCAGCCTTTCGTGGAGGTAAATCCGCGAATAAATCTTTCATAACGGAGTAACACATTTCCTCCACAGTCAGCTCTGGATATCCATACTTATTGGATTCGGATCTCATCCATCCTACTATTATGACCCGTTGTCGCTTCTGAAGCACACCATGTTGAGAGGCAATTTGCACCCTAGCTTCCATGTCATATCCCAACTCATCAACAAGTTTCTTCAAGTCCGCAAAAGGTTCCCCTCTTTTAGCAGTAATAATGCCTAATACATTTTCAAAAACAAACATTTTAGGCTTATATCTATCTAAGAATTGCACATAATATTTATACAATTCATTACGAGGATCATCCTCTACAGCTTTACCCATACGGGCTCGTCCTGCAACAGAGTATGCTTGACAAGGAGGACCTCCAATTATGATGTCTATGCTTTTATCGCCTTTGAGTTTATCAACTTTATTAAATATATCATTTATGGTGTCTTTGCCAATAGTTGCACATATTGCTGCATCTGTTATCTCCGAAGGGATCTGACTCCATAAAGCAGAGCCATCTGAACCCTCTACCTTATTTTTAAGGTAGTCCTTGTATATAGATAATTTATCATTTGCTCGCAGATAATGGAATGCCGATCTTGTTTTAAGAGTATTGCAAGCATCTTTTTTCATTTCAATATGAGCTATTGGTGAAAATCCGGCTTTAATAAATCCTTCTGATAATCCACCAGCACCTGCGAACAAATCTATAAAAGTATATTCTTTTTTTATCATTACTTATGTCTTTTAATTGTTTTGTAGCCTTCTATACTTTCCCTGACTCGTCCATCCAACACTCCTGCAAACATTTCCATTTCTCTTTTGGATATACCCAATCGTATTGCAAGTTCTCGCCAGCCTTTTGCCGCTTCAATTACCTCTGAAATAATCTTTTCGGCTATTTTTCGATTGAGCATATAATCCTCGCAAGTATTGAGCAAAATGCCCAAATCCGCATTGTTGGAATCTGCGGAGATGAGCAGACTTTGATATTCATTCAGAGTGGGATTCATATCGTAGGCTGGCGACAATGTCCATCCTTTTGCTGTCAAAAGAAAACCATGATTGCGGAAATGGTCATCACTATTGCCTATGCTGATATTGAATGCTACACGGCGATAGAGTTCCTGTAAATTGCGCTCTACATCTGTGCAGTTTTGGAGGATGAAATCAACTATATCTAAATAGCCGTGTCCATTTGTTGCATTATCTCCATCTTCCAATCCCAACAAGGTCATTGCTGATGCAAAATGAATCCGTTTACCTTCTTGTGTTCTATCAAAACGCTTTGAAAGTAATGTATGATATTTCTCTCCTGTAGCCAGCACCTTGGTCTGTGCCGCATTTATACCTGCTTTTATAGCAAGCAAATGGCTAAAATGTTCCCAAAGCCCGGCATCATAATCGTCTTTGCGTGATGGGAACTTTGCAACGTATAGAGTTTTGTCCTTGTCTATCACACTGGCTTTAGGTCGTGCTCCACCCAATGAAGAACCAGGCTGAACAAGTTGAACAACCCATTTCCTATCAGGAAGAATATTGTTTTCTTCACTCTTTTCTATCTCCGTACTGGCAGCTATTAGTTCTCTAATATCTGTCAATGGTGGTATCCGCAATGACTCGCTTACATTGATAAAATCTCCATTCGGGTCTTCCTTGAAGCGAAAACCGCCCATTCTGGAAAAATCATCAATGCCTGTCAGGAAATCAAAAGAAGACAGTCTGCGAATTGGCCTTTTTTCCTCAGCAGCTTCAATCTGTTCACGTCGCAATAACAAAGTCCGTCCCCATCGGTCGGGCAAGGCATCCGAAAAACAACCAAATGTGTCTTTACCCAATTGCGTATATTGTTGCCCCGGATAATTATTTAGGTCATCACTCAAAAATAAATCACCGTGCTGCGCCAGCCATTCCTTGCTAAAAGTAAAACAATAGCAATCCGAGCCACGAAGAGATTCATAACCCAATTCTCCTATGAGTTCTATTTCTTTAAGCCAGTCGAAATCGGCATATACATACAGTTTCTTCATGGCTATTCTTTTTTAGAGGCTCGCTCCCTTGTTTTCAAACTCAAATCCTGCAATGCTTTTCCCAATTTGTCTTCTTTGGCCAGCCACAGAATATCATCGTCAAGCTGCAAAGCATACAGCACTCGCAAGTAAATTCCGATTGCCACTGTCGGTGCGCCTTTTTCTATTCGGGACACGGTCAACGGAGAACAGGTGGCACGTTCAGCCACCTGAGCCACACTCAGATTCCTGCGCAAGCGAGCCAATTTAATCTGCTCTCCCACAACCGACATCTTTTGCTCTAATTTTCGGGGCAACTTAGTCCCCATTGTACTCTTTGCCATATCCAACACATTATATAATATGCAAAGATAATCCTTTTTGTTTATTTAATGATATATTAGACATCATATTTTTCATTCCAAATCAGAACAAATCCAGTCTTTAGACGCATATTCCTTTTCAAACCTTGCCAAATCTTCTTTAATTCGTTCCCGAAAACTCTCTTCGCTATTATCTCCACTCATCATCCAATCTACACGAGTTGCGTATATCTCCGCTATACGAATTTGCCGATAAGCCTCTTTCATAGCATTTATTGTCTCATCGGACAGTTCCAATACATCCGCTTCATCGGGATAGCGGTCATAATAACAATGGCGGATTGAGTATAATACTGGAATTTGTTCACCGTTAGAAGTGTCGGACATATTTCGCTTTTTCGATTGGAAAATTACCCCATCATCAAAGAATCGTCGGTCAGCATATTTTTGTTCTGCCTTGACTATAGTTTTATCTAACAAAAGAAAAGATTCCGCATCTTCATAACTGGCAAAACTCATGTAGTCCTTATAGCTATGGTATGAGCTAAGGCTATCCTTCTCGTAAATAGTCCAATAATCTTCACAAATTTTCTCAGGCTTAGGTCGTAAAGCTGTTGCAATGTCACGCTCAATAGAATTAGCTATCTCTCCGAAGGCAATCATATGCCGATTAAAATATCCACCACTCATAGTTATATAATTTAATCAATTCTATTTCATCAACTCAACGATATTTCCCGGTAACATTGCATTCCCAGCATCATCTTTCGGAGCGTTCTTAAAGAACAGCACCGGAACAATAATATAATTCTTGGCAAACGGCAGCAGATTAGCCTTGCGGAGAAGTTCGGCTGTTAACTGTTTCCCATTCTCTTGAGTTGTCCATTTGCATTCGCCAACCAGCAGATACTTTTTATCAAGCGATTCAGCCATTACATCGAACTCGACCTGCTCCGGCTTCTTATCCTCATTGAGCACAGAACCCCACCAGCGTTTTGCCTTGCCATAAACCACTCCATTGACAAGATTTCCTGTTACGGCATACCGACATAATTTTTCCCATTGCATACTCACATACTCCGATAAATGAGCAGTCAAAGCCTGTTCTATTGGCAAACGACGACCAAGCTCGATGAACGAACGATTAGGTACGACAAACTGATAATAAAATGCCATAAACGGATCGGCTATCTTGTAAAGACTCTTTTTTGCATTCTTTTCATCAATCCCAAACGGAATATCCTTCTCCAAAAATCCGAGATCAATAAGTTTCTTCAATGGACGCGACAGGTTGGTTGCAGGCTCATTGCATCTTGCGGCAATCTCAGAAAGCCGATTTGCGCCAGTACCGATATAAGACATTATCGTCGAAGTCTTAACAATATCCTTTACATCGTCCTGAAACAATTTTATCGGTTCTTCGTAAAGAGTTCCATTTACAGAAAGGATATTGTACCACAAAGCATCATTAAGTGAATTTTGGTTTTCCCTTAGTTCCCAATAACGCGGCACACCTCCCCAAACAGCATATTCTTCAATGGCATTCATCGCATCAAGGCTCAAAGCCTCTTGAATATATGGCAAACGTATCGGTGCAAATTTCATGATCTCATCAGCACGACCATAGAGAGGTGCAGTAGAATCAAGAAACAATCCATACATCATATTTTGTGACGAACCGCAAAGCACAAGATTATACTTCAACTGCTTTTCATCAACCAGTTTTTGTAGCACAGACTGCAGTTCAGATGATTGCTCTACAAGATACGGAAACTCATCCAAACATAAAGTAAAACGCTTGTCTGTTCGATAATTGACCGCACGAAACATAGATTCCCAATCCGGATATGTCAGTTTGTCGAAATCCGGGAACACTTGTGCTATTACTTTTGCAAGCAATACTCTCTGATGTTGGCCTTCAGAACGGTCAGCAAGGAAGTAAACATCATTTTCTGACAACACCCTTTTAATGAGTGTTGACTTACCCAGCCGTCTGCGACCGTACATCACGACTAACGAGGATTTCTCTCTCGCAAGAGCATCTTTCAGTCGTGCTGCTTCATCTATTCTATCAACGAATTCCATACGCCTTATTTATTATGCAATGCAAACATAATGTTTTTATAGCATAACGCAAAATTTTGAAGCATGTTTTTTATTCCAACAGAACAAATTGCCACTTATGCATAGGAGCACATGCACTCTATTCCTTTTTTGAAGCTCTTTTCCTTGTTTTCAAACTCAAATCTTGCAAAGCTTTTCCCAACTTGTCTTCTTTGGCCAGCCACAGAATATAATCGTCAAGCTGTAAAGCATACAACACGCGCAAATATATTCCGATTGCCACTGTCGGCACACCTTTCTCTATTCGGGACACGGTCAACGGAGAACAGGTGGCACGTTCCGCCACTTGAGCTACACTCAGATTCCTGCGCAAGCGAGCCAGTTTAATCTGTTCTCCCACAACGGACATCTTTTGTTCTAATTTTCGGGGCAACTTAGTCCCCATTGTATTCTTTACTATATTAACTCATCATATAATATACAAAGATACTACTTTTTATTTATTTAATGATATATTGCATATAAAAATCACATCAAAGCCATATAATCAGTCATAGACATAATCATTTGGAATAGAATTTCAAAATTAAATGCCATCATATTATTCATAAGCACAGTATACATCTACTAACAAATAAAATACTATTCGTTATACAAGCGTAAACAAACCCTCCTTGCTATGTCTGTTTAATATTAGTTTGACCATTCAAACGAAAAGTAACTTTACTTTATCCCTGTATTCATATATACACGCATTAAAGTAAAACTAAAAGAGGGAAGAAAAGAAATAGCTCTGCCAAAATCGAAGGTCACCCAATTATAAGCTAAAAAATCCGTGAACTCATTTACGATTTTGCATCCATAATCGGCGAAATAATCACAGATATGCCTTATCTTTGAGAAACGGAGATTTAAGAGCAAAATAGAGCCATTTTCCTCTTTTTCCCTTCGTTTGAAGATAAACTAAGGTTAAAAACGTTAAATCTTCGATTTTCGGCAAAAAAACAAGTAAATTTTTGAGCCTTCTATCTTTTAAGTCATAAAATATTGATAGTCAATTAGCATAATATGCTGCATCGGCAAGTAAAGCTAATCATATATACCCAGTTATCCCCAAAACGAAAACGATGAGAGATTTTCCTTTATAGATAGCTTAGGATGTTCAGTTCTCCTATCTCCCATTTCAAAACAAAGGCTGTCCATTATCTAATATGTGACAGCCTTTCTATGAAAGTTTTCTTCAGATAAATATCATACTTTTTTCATAAACTCCTTCGGTGTTTTTCCAAAATACTCCTTATACCTGCCTCTGAAGTTTTTCAGATTTCGCATACCCACCATTTCAGCAACCATAGTCACAGAAAATTTTCCGCTTTCCAAAAGTTCCCGTGCCTTCTCCATCCTGATTCTCGAAATCAAATATTTGGGTGCTTCTCCCGTCAACAACTTCCACTTATTATAAAAGGTTGTCCGGCTCATGCACATCCTGGAGGCAATATCATCTACTGTCAAATCCTCTTTATCCATATTCTCCATAATGTAAAGCTTCACTTCATTCAAAAATGCCAGATTGGCATCCTGCTGAGCCCGCTCCATAGGTTTCGTTAAAAAATCTTCTCCAAAAACTTTCTGAAGAAATGTCTTCCGAAGAAAACGGCTATTATTTATCAATATGGATATTTCCACTTTAAGGTCCTCCAGATTAAAGGGCTTACATACAAAGAGATCAGCCTGAGAAGAACAACGCTTTTCCCGCCGTTTCACATCAATGTGCGCCCCCATCAATATCACCGGAATAAAGGAGGTGTCCCTCGACGTCTTCAGTTTAGAAGAAAGTTCCTCACCGCTCATACCTTTCAACATGATATCACAAATCACCAAATCCGGATACTCTTCACATATTACCTCCAATGCTTCCTGACCGTCATCAAAGCTCCTCACTACAAAACATTCCGATAAACGTTTCTCAAGATAATCCTTGAATCCCTTGTCATTATCCGCAAGTATCACTAAAGGTCTATCCATATTTTTTTTCTTCGAGAAACCATGGAAAGCTATTTCCGACTCATTCACCTGAAAAGTGTCCGGAATATTTAAGGATGTATACCCCCCCGAAACCGCACACGAACATCTTATGGGAAATCGAAGCAGAGCCTCCTTTTCCAAAGTCAGTATTTTCCCGTCACATATATTCATCAACTTGTCAAAAAACACACCGCCCATGCCATACTGCTTGCCATGCAGAGGTCGCAGAATAGGAAGCCGCGACGAGTACCATCTGCAACATTTCAGAAATCGCTTGTTGCCTGTATCCTTAATCCTGATTGCCCAGTAATCTCCCTTCAACGAAACCTGCATCGAGAGATGCGTTTCCGGCAGAGAACACTCGATGGCACTCAATACAAACCGGTCGATAACCGGAGATATCTTTCCCGGATCAAACCAAGCGCTTGCATAGTCAAAATCCGGAACCAAATCCAGCTTCATCTGTAACCCGGCCACATGAGACTGTAAAAAAGACACTTTCTTCCTCATAAATGCGCCGATTTCATGTTCTGCAACTACCAGGCTACCAGAATTGCCAAATAGTCGTTTCAACTCCATCAACGCTATCAAGTGCTGCTCCAGCCCGCCTATATGATGAAGTGCAACAGCCAGTTCCTTCTTTATGTCTTCCGGACAGTCTCCTTCGTAAACTGCCCCTAACGGTGTCTTAATCAAAGAAATGGGATTACGTATGTTTTGAAAGGTATCAATGAAATACTGATTTCCCTCTTTCAGTAAATCTCTTTCTTCACTGATACAGAGTAAATGGAACAAAAGCCAACATAATATACAGATTCCACTAGCCACTATTGGCAGAACAGACCAGGGAACCTTATGATATACGCCGATGGATAGCAGGAAAACGCATAATGACACTACTATTATTATTATCGATAAATGTTTCATACTATTATAAGTTTAAGTAATAATGATTCATACTAATATATACCCGAGTTTTCAGTCAATAGCAGGATAATCCCAAGTATGTCATCAGGAGGCGGTCTAATGGGGGAACGGTAGGTTCCTTGAGTCATCGAATTCACCTTACCAACCCTCGTTTGCTAGCAGAGCCTGCATTTCGTCCACCTGTATTTCATACCCAGCAACTCTCTAAACCATTCATTTCCCATGCCCAACGTATCTTTAAATATCAATACAACATTCCGCTTATCCAAGATAGCTCCAATCAATTATTCTCAAACAAAATAATAGTATAACAAACGGAAAGGCTAAAAAGATGATACCACTTCACACATATTCTTATCATACTCACATATCTTGCGCATGAAACAGAAAGACATTATCTTTGCAGCATGAAACAAGAACTGAAAGAAAACGGAGGATTACCGGCACATATACTCTGGACACTTGCTATCGTAGCTGGCGTGTCCGTAGCCAACTTGTATTACAATCAACCCCTGCTTAATATCATGCGGCATGAATTGGAAGTTTCTGAATTCAAAACGAACCTCATTGCCATGATTACACAAATCGGATATGCGCTGGGATTATTGTTCATCGTCCCATTAGGAGACCTCTATCGACGCAAGAATATCATCCTAACGAATTTCTTCCTACTCATATTTTCCCTTCTAGCCATTGCCATGGCACCGAACATCTACATCATCTGGGCAGCATCACTCATTACCGGCATCTGCTCCATGATACCCCAAATATTTGTACCGATTGCCTCGCAATTCTCACGCCCCGAAAACAAGGGACGGAATGTAGGTGTCGTCATCTCAGGATTACTGACTGGAATACTTGCATCACGTGTTGTCAGCGGATTTGTGGGTGAAGTGCTTGGCTGGCGTGAAATGTACTTCATCGCCGCTGGAATGATGTTACTATGCGCTATCGTTGTATTAAAGGTACTACCGGACATACAACCGACTTTCCAAGGCAAATATTCCGGGCTGATGAAGTCTCTTTTCTCATTAGTAAGAGAATACCCCTCTCTACGAATCTACTCGATACGTGCAGGACTGGCCTTTGGCTCATTCCTTGCCATGTGGTCCTGCCTTGCATTCAAAATGGGAGAAGCCCCGTTCCATGCATCCAGCGATGTCATCGGCATACTAGGGCTCTGCGGCATTGCCGGAGCCTTAACCGCATCTTTTGTAGGAAAATATGTAAAAAAGGTAGGCATACGCAATTTCAACTTTATCGGTTGCGGAATGATTCTGCTTGCATGGGCCTCGCTCTTTTTCTGCGGAAACAACTATGCAGGTATCATTACCGGTGTCATTCTTATAGACATAGGCATGCAATGTATCCAACTCAGCAACCAGACCAGTATTTTCGACATCTACCCGTCTGCCTCCAATCGGGTAAATACGATTTTCATGACCACTTACTTCATCGGCGGCTCTTTGGGTACCTTCCTTGCAGGAAGCAGTTGGCAGACTTGGGGATGGAGTGGCGTGGTCGGCACCGGCGTTATTTTAACAATAATATCGTTGTCCATCACCCTTTACAGCAAGAAATAACAAGGATACTATCATTTTTCCAAGCAAACGCAAAGATTTGATAATTTTTATTTGTCATGCAAAGGATAAGGAAGATATTGAACAGAATTGTTATACCTTTGTCGCATCAAACTATAAACGACAGATTGATAATAGATTCGTCAACCAAGCATAGTCAAAAACAACCCTATGAATTCAGCAAAGAAAATACCCTCTCCACTCGTTTCTCTATTTCCCATCGCTTTTCTCGTAGGAATGCTGTTCGCCACCATCCATACTTTCGGAAGTGACGCCTTGAGTGGAGGAAGCCAGATTTCCCTGCTTGCCACCACTGGTATGTGTGTCTTTATCGGCATGACTTTCTACCGCATCCCTTGGAAAGATTATGAACTTGCCATCACCAACAACATTTCAGGTGTTGCCACAGCTATCATTATTCTATTGATTATCGGTGCTTTGAGCGGCACATGGATGATAAGTGGGGTGGTACCTACCCTTATATATTATGGTATGCAGATTATCCATCCGATTTTTTTCCTTGCTTCTACCTGCATTATTTGTGCATTGGTATCAGTAATGACGGGAAGTTCATGGACCACTATCGCCACCATCGGTATCGCCCTTTTGGGCATAGGTAAGGCACAAGGTTTTGAAGAGGGATGGATAGCCGGTGCCATCATTTCGGGAGCCTATTTCGGAGACAAAATTTCACCGTTATCGGATACCACGGTCCTTGCCTCATCCGTAACGGAAACACCGTTATTCAGCCATATCCGCTATATGATGATCACCACCGTCCCCTCTCTCCTCATCACCCTTGTCATCTTTACAGTAATGGGACTCACACACGAAACGAACAATACACAACAGATCGCGGAATTTACGGCAGCATTGGACGCCAAATTCAACATTACTCCCTGGTTACTGGCTGTTCCCGTGATTACGGGAATACTGATTGCCCGGA